>JADMIO011472205.1_pt1 | contig 71417 bp, 61 predicted proteins | sample 8958161 | NCBI WGS metagenome assembly JADMIO01 (sample SAMN16585339, study PRJNA669376) | soil metagenome | isolation source: Crop rotation soil | place: USA: Cullars Rotation, Alabama | collected 2011 | reverse complement strand
CGCGACAACTTGTCCACGTGGAATTCTAAGCTTAGGATCCCAATGTGCTGGAAAGATATCGAGAGTTGCCGCAGCATCCTGATATTCGGTTGTACGATGAACACATTTTGGATTCGCTCAAGACCGTCGAGCTGATGCTTGCGCTGTCGCAGCAGCTTGGGGTGGAACTCGCGCCTGCGGAAATGGAACGCGAAGAATGGGCGACGCCGCAGCGCATCGTTGCCTATATCGAACAACGACTCGCACAATGAAAGTCGCGCATATTGCCGCTACCGTCCTCGCACTCGTGTTTGTGTTCGCGGGGGTCGAGTTCTTTGATTGGTATGTTCGTTCACTCGAAGACCGCAATGTTCGCGCGCTTGCGCTGGAAGATTTTGACCAGAAAAATGTAGGTTCATCGTTGCAGCGCGTCGCGTTTCAACACGCCGGCATCCTCGTACTCTATGGTAGTTCGGAAGTTGAACTATCGGGCGTGTTTGATAAATACGCAACGGGCTTTGATGTATTTCGCTTGGGTGGCGGCGGCAGCGATGACCTTGTTTATTTGCAGGAACTCGCGAGCGTTGGGGACGAACTGCGCGGAAAAAAAGTGGTGATTTCATTTGCACCCGGACAATTCTGGTACTCGGATGGCATCACCCCGCAATATTACGCGGGCTATTTTTCGCGTCTGCATGCGTACGAAACCGCCTTTAGCACCGATTTGAGCATGGATTTGAAACAAGCGGTTGCACGGCGGATGTTGCAATTTCCCGATACGCTTTCCAATGACGCACTGCTAAATTTTGCATTGGAAAAATTGGCGGATGGGTCGCCGCAGAGCCTCGCGCTGTATTATCTGGTTTTTCCTTTGGGTAAATTTCAAACTTTTGTATTGAACCTGCAAGACGATTGGGAGATGTGGAATTTTTTCCAGCACGAGCCGAATCTAAATGCGCCGCATCGCACGACGGCAGTGAATTGGAGCACGCTCATCCCACAGGCAGAGGCGAAAGCGGTTGCGGTGTCTTCTAGCAATCCCTTTGGTTTTGAGGATACCTATTGGAAAACAGACGGCGCGAGTTTGACCAAATTAAAAGCCACCGAGAGCGACAATTCGTTTCGCCAATACATGACGCAGACGCCGGAATGGGGCGACCTTGAGCTGCTCTTACGCACGCTTCAAGAAATGGGCGCGCATACCCTCATCCTCAGCACGCCGATGCCGGGGACATACTATGACTATTTGGGAATCTCCAGCGCGGGGCGGCAAGCCTACTATGCACGCCTGGAGGCATTGTGCAAAGAGTACGGAGCGCAGCTTGAGGATTTTTCCGACCACGACCTAGACAAGTATTTTGTCAAAGACCGTTGGTCGCATCCCAGCGTGCTGGGCGGAATTTATTACCAAGAAGCGTTGAATCAATTCTATTTCGAGCCGTGGAAGAACGTCACGTTTTCACTCCTGCCGCCGCATTAACCCGCCTCGTACGTCGGCGTTAGAGAACGCCTTCTACGCCTATCTTGATGTCTGGGCATGTATTTTTTTGCCGCGTTTTACCCTCTCCCTTGTAGTTAACAACACTTTATGCATACGCTTCGTGCTTATAAAGGAGGGGGTTTCATGGAAACGCTGCTCACCTATTGTTCTCGCCGCAACTTGCGGAACCTCGCTTGGAGTCTCGTTCTTGCTTTCTTGTTGGGCTTTTTGACCTTGAGTGGCGCGGCACAGCCGCTGCAAGCGCAAAGCGGTCCGCCGACACTGGTCATCACCGCACCAGCTCAAGTGGATTTGTATCAGCCGATTCAACTAAAACTGAATGTTCGGAATGCGAAAAATATCGCGGGCTTTGAAGTTCATTTGCTGTTTGACACGAACGGTGCCCATTTCGACGGCGCGCATGTCCGCACAAACGACGTGAAAAAGCTGGGGCGCGATATTCTGCCGTTGGTGGTGGATCAATCCCCGAATGGGGCTGCCTTTGGCTTGGCGAGCTGTCCCGTGCCGAACTGTATCAGCGGACAAGGCACCAAGCACAAGACCGGTGCGAACGGCAATTTGAATTTAGCGACGGCGATTCTGGGGACGCAACAGGCGGGGCGGTTGGTCATTAAAGTAGATGCGGTGAAATTTGTAAACCGCGCGGGCAAAGCTTTAAATGTCCAAGTAGCGAATAGCACAATCATTGTGCAGGTGCGCGACCCCAACCCGACGCGCAACGCGCCTGCCAGTCCGTGGCAATTAAAGACCACTGCGAACAAGCCCTCGAATCAATTGAGATTGCTGCACGGCAAAGCGGTCACCTTTGCGGATGCAACCGAAGTCGCGCTGGCTTGGGAACAGACCCATGGAAATCAGTCGCCATGCGGCAATTTGCCCGACCCTGCACTTGACCTGAATGGTGACGGCTGCATTGATGTGGCAGATGTACAAATTGCGGCAACGCATGTGCAACCGCGCACAGCATCCGCAGCAGCGAATGCCGCGCCTCCGACAGCAACGTGGGTGGTGAATACGGCGAACGATTCCGCCGACAATAATATCGGCGATGGCATTTGTTCGGCGTCAGGGCTTTGCACTCTGCGCGCGGCGATTGCGGAAGCCGACGCGTATGCGGGTCCGTCTCTGATTACGTTCAACATTCCCGGCAGTGGCGTTCAGCAGATTAACCTAAAAACCAACTTGCCAACGCTGGCGAATGCGTCCTATCCCATTACGATTGATGGCTATACACAACCCGGAGCATCAGCCAATACAGATTCGTTGGCGAGTAACGCGGTCATCAAAGTTCAGCTGTATGGTCAGGGACCGAACTCGTTTGACGCAATGCGGATTTCCAGCGCAGGGAATGTAGTACGTGGGCTATCGTTCTACAACATGCGTCGCTCCTTTTATCTCTATGGCAGCGGTGCAACCAATAACACGATTGCCGGGAATTTTATCGGCACGGATGCAGCGGCGCAATTTGTTTCGCCGACCACCAGCACAGGGACTCCCGCCAGCGGCGTGTACATTGATGTGGGTGCAAATGGCAATCACATCGGCACGCCCGCTTTGGCAGACCGCAATGTAATTTCGGGTAATGCGCGTATGGGCGCATCGCTGTATGCCGAGCAGACCGACAGCAATGTGTTTCAAAACAATATCATCGGTCTATCACCCGATGGCACGCGCAAGGTGCGGAATTTCAAACACGGCATTGATATAAACAATGCGGCATCCAATAATATCGTCGGCGGTACAGGTCCGCACGAGCGCAACATTATTTCCGGCGATGGCGACCCCAACGATAACGACCCCTCCGGCGGCGTTGAGATTTCCCATGATACTTCCACCATTGAAAACAAAGTACTCGGCAACTGCTTTGGCACAACATTGGACTGCAACTCTGCCAATTCCGCTACCGCCTTGACGCACTATGGCATTCGCTTTGAGGACGGCGTGAATAACAACGAAGCAGCATACAACATCATCGGCAACGCGAATTTGGTCGGCATCAATTTCGATGCGTACTATGTTTCCGCCAATTGGGTGCATGACAATCGCATCGGCATCTCGGCAAACGGCACAGCGATTCCAAACGGGCAGTTCGGTGTCCGCTTCAAGTATCATGCTTCGGGCAACAAAGTCGGACCAAACAACATCATTACCAATAATCCAACAGGCGTGCAGGTCGAATACAACAACGAGCTCGAAAACACCATCACGCAGAACAGCATCTATAACAATAGCTTTATGGGGATTGACCTCGGTCCGCACGCGGGCGTGACCTACAACCAGAACCCGGATGTAGATTCGGGTGCCAACAACGGATTGAACTATCCCGTTATCACGCAAGCCACGACCGCGCAAGTGTCGGGCACTGCGTGTACGAATACAACCTTGCCAAAACCCTGCACAGTCGAAGTCTTTATTGCCCAATCCACCGCGAGTAATGACGGCGGCGGACAATATGGGCAGGGCAAAACGTATCTGGGCAGTGACACTACAGATTCAAACGGCAAATTTAGCGTCGCGGTAAGCGGTGTGGCGGAGGGCATGTTAGTCACGTCTACTGCCACCGACGCACAGGGCGATACGTCCGAATTTTCACTGAACGTCCAAGTGACGGCGGCAACAGGTCCTACCCCCACGCCTACGCTCGCGCCAACCCCCACGCCAACGCCATCCGGTCCAACCGTGTACGTTAATGACACCTTCGCACGCACGATCTCGAACGGTTGGGCATCAGCGGACACAGGCGGCGCGTACTCGCTGCAAGGTCCGCCGGGAGACTTTTCCGTGAATGGGACTGACGGCTTGATGAACGCACCCACAACAAACACGAATCACACCGCATACTTGAATCAGGTCAGTGCACAAGATGTAGATGCGCGCGTGCGAGTTTCTACGAACAAAGTGGCAACTGGCGGCGCACAAATCGCGTACATTGTCCTGCGGCGTAACGCGGGAACGAACTCGGACTATCTCGCGCGGATGCGCTTTACTCCGAGTGGCAGTATCTATATTTTAGCAATGACCGAAGTAAACGGCGTGCAGACCCAGCTCGGCAGCGAAAAAATATTGTCGGGCGTAACGCAAGCGGCAAATCAATTCTACTTGATTCGCGCGCAGGCTATCGGGACGAATCCGACGACAATCAACATGAAGGGCTGGGTTGCCGGACAAACGGAACCGACGAATTGGATGTACACCGTCACGGACTCGACCAGCGGGTTGCAAGCGGCGGGAGCGGTGGGGCTAAAAGCCTACTTAGCGACCAACGCGACGAACAATCCGATACTGTTCTCCTTCGATGGATTCAAAGTAAACGCTCCGTAGGTTGTGAGAAAGTTCAGGGCAAGGCTTTTATAAAAGCCTTGCCCTGATTGTTTTTAGCGGATATAGTAGTTGAATTGACGCAGCATAACCCGCGTGATAGAATTTCTTGGTTGTTTACAACCAAGCAACCGCTTCGGGAAATCTCGAGGCGGTTTTCAATTCAGAGCGGAGCGGATGACGCAAACTCTCAATCCTCCGAGCCAAGAAGTATCTGCCAGCATCGTTACTTTTCTTTTCACTGACATTGAGGGCAGCACAAAAATGTGGCAAGACCATCCGGCGGCGATGCCCGCCGCGTTGGCGCGCCATCACGCAATTTTGAATCACGCTATCGCCGCGCAGCGCGGGGTGGTGTTTCAAATTGTTGGTGATGCTTTTCACGCGGTGTTTGTCTCGCCCTTGGATGCAATCATGGCAGCGTTTGAGGCGCAGCGCGAGTTGGGTTCTGAAGTATGGGGCGAGACCGGAGCCATTCGCGTACGCATGGCATTACATACCGACCACGCTTCGATGAACGCCGACAATTACACCGCAGGCGAATATGTGCCCGGCGAATATTTATCTCTCGCGCGGACTGCGCGCCTTTTGTCGGCGGCATATGGCGGTCAAATTCTCTTGTCTGCTTCCACTGCTACATTGGTACGAGAACATCTGCCAGCCGAAATCCGCTTGCGCGATTTGGGGACGCATCGTGTCAAGGACTTTGAACCGCAGGAAATTTTCCAAGTTACGATGGCGGGACTGCTGTCTGATTTTCCTCCGCTCAAAACGCTCGGCTCGCTGCCTAACAATCTCCCATTGCAGCTCACAAATTTTATTGGACGCGAGTGGGAAATCGAAGAGGTCAAGCAATGGCTTTCTGTGACACGCCTTTTAACTTTGACCGGCATGGGCGGGAGTGGCAAGACGCGCCTCGCCATCCAAGTTGCGGCTGACCTCAGCGGAGAATTCCGCGATGGCGTCTTTTTCGTCGCGCTCGCGCCGCTTACAGACCCTGAGCTGGTTGCTTATGCTATCGCGCAGACGTTGGGCGTACCGCAACGTACCAATCAGCCGATTCTAAATAGTCTCAAAGAATATCTGCAACCAAAATCCATGCTCATCGTGCTGGATAATTTTGAGCAGGTGATTTCCGCCGCGCCACTCGCCGGTGAATTACTCGCTGCGTGCAGCCAAATCACGATGTTGGTTACGAGCCGCGAAGTGCTGCGCGTGCGGGGTGAACATGAATATCCTGTCGCGCCGTTGGCTCTGCCAAATTTTGCCGAGATGCCATCGCTCGAAGCGCTTGCCCAATATCCTGCTATCGAACTTTTTATCGAGCGCGCACAGGCGACTAAACCCGATTTTGTCCTCACACAAGAAACGGCATCGGCGGTGATTGAGATTTGCAGACGCTTGGATGGGCTTCCGTTAGCTATCGAGTTGGCGGCGGCGCGTATCAAAGTGTTGTCGCCGCAAGATATGCTCGGGCAAATGAATCACCGCTTGCAGTTTTTGACCAGCCGCTCACGCGACTTGCCCGCGCGCCAACAGACCCTGCGAAATGCAATCGCGTGGAGTTATGACCTGCTGGATGAACAGGAACAACAATTCTTTCGGCGACTAGCGGTGTTTGTCGGCGGTTGGACCTTCGATGCGGCGCACGCAGTTGCAGAAGATGGTGAAGCGGCGTTGGATTTGTTGGAATCACTTTTCGACAAGAGCCTGCTGCGAAAGATGGATGGCACGCGTACAGAAGAGCGGTTTGTCATGTTGGAACTTTTGCGCGAGTTCGGCTTGGAACAACTTGAAGCAAGCGGAGAGCGGGAGGCGATTCAATTAAGGCACGCCAATTATTTCTTGACACTCGCCGAGCAAGCGGAAACCAAGTTGCGGAGCGCAGAACGGCTTGAGTGGATGAACCGGATGGAGCAAGACCACGACAATCTGCGCGCCGCGCTGGAATGGAGCAAGACCGCACAAGGCACGGGTGATTTATGTTTGCGACTCGCGGCGGCGCTGGGACTGTTTTGGGAAGCGCACGGCTATTTTAGCGAAGGGCGCGAACAGCTCTCCGAAATCCTTGCAAGTGACGGTGGGCGACAGCGCACAACTACCCGCGCCAAATTGCTCGCGCGAGCCGCCGAACTTGCTTATCGGCAAAGTGATTTTACGGCGACAACAGAACTTGCCGGTGAGAGTCTGGACATCAGCCATGAACTCCAAGACGAGCAAGGCATTGCCTCCGCGCTCATCAAGTTAGGCGATGCGGCAGCAGAAGCGGGTGACATTGCGACGGCATCCCAACGATTTGACGAAGCATTAGCCATCTGGCGACGGATTGACGACAAACGCGGCATGGCGCGCGCGCTCATCAATTCGGGATTTGGCGCGTTGCGCGCAGGAGATTTTCAACAGGCGAACGCGCGTTTGGAAGAAGCATTAGCTTTGCACCGCGCCTCGAATGATACGCGCGGCGTTGGCTTTGCGCTCTCGGGCTTGGGCGATGTGGCGGTGCGTCAAGGGGACTATGCACGTGCCACGCGGCTGATTGAGGAAAGCTTGGAACTGCGAAGGCAAGCAGGCAACAAATGGGGTATCGGTGTTTCGCTCGGCACGTTGGGTCTGGTCGCGATGCGTCAGGGTGAGTTGAAAGAAGCCATTAGCAAGTTGAGGGAAAGTTTGAACGTGCGACGCGAAATTGGCGACAAGAGCGGGAGCGCGTGGTGCTTGGAACGCTTGGCGGAAATTTCACAGACGAACGGAAACGCGGAAAAAGCAGTGCGCGTGTTTGCTGCCGCTGCAACGTTGCGCGCATCCGTTGGCTCGGTGATGGATCCAATTGACCAAGCGGACTATACTAATGAGTTATCAACTCTACGCTCCATATTAGGTGAACAACATTTTGACCTTGTATGGGCGGAGGGAGCGGCGCTGACGCAAGAAAAAGCGATTGCTCTCGCGCTAGACGGTGCGTTGTAAAAATTAGTTGATATCCTTAACGCGAGGGAGAGCACCTAGACTTGGCTATTCATTATTCCTCATGTGATGGATTTGATAAAGCCGCTCCCGAAGGGTATCCCAGTACCGCAATATTTTTTCATTCGGAGCGATGCCAAAGTACAGCGATGGAAGTGGCGCGGAATTTCTGTCGGCGCTTTCATTTTCGCTAAACATAGGAATCAAATTTTCCGCTTGCAGCGGTGCGTTTGAGAAATCGTCAGACCTGGATTCCAATTCGTTGAACGTTTCGACGGATGGCTTGAGCGGCGTCAGAATCTTTTTCGGGCGCGGTCCAAGAATTTCCGCCGCGCGCACATAGAGCCGTGTTGCCTCCTCAATGTTCTCGGCGCTTGGTTGCTGCAAGAGCGCATCCGCTGACGCAATCAGGTTGTCGAGATATTTCATCACTACCGCTTTTTGATAAGCGGTTGGGCGGTGATGGACGATACGCTGTGCATCAAATGGGTTTGCGCGTAAATCACGCACTGGTTCTTCAAGCGCATGGCGGATTTGTTCAGAAGTATCCGTTGTAAATATTGCCAACAGATTCTCGACTTGCGTTTGAATCGAGCTTGAGCTTTCAAACTCTTGAAAGATTGAATCGTCTTGGCTCAACTCCGGCTCGATCCAATTTTCGGGATATAGGAAAATTTCGCGATTCGCTTTCCATACGCGATATTCGCTCAGCCACTTCCACCAACGCCACGCGCTGTCATCAGACTGCACCACAACCTCCGCTTCAAGCCCCATCAAGCAGCGCTGTGCAAAAAGTTGTACTGAACCTGCCGCTTGCGCGAGCCGCGTCGTCATTTGATGGGAATTCATCTCCACATCGAGCAGATAGTAGGCATGTAAATCATTTGGCACGCCCCATTCGCCATTCGGAGCATCGGCAGGCGTGGGCTGTGATAATAAATACGCTTCCAGCGCATCACGTTTGCGTTCACGGAGCGCGTCTTGAATTTCGATGCTCAGGGTGAGCCATGTTTCGGAATTCAATTTGGAGCGGAGCAAGTCTTGGATTGTTTTGGCGTGTGCGTCCGTCATGGTCGCCGCCGCGAACTGTTGGAGGGTGTCAGGATTCGCGTTGAGTTTGTCCATCCAAGCAAACGCCTGCTGCATCCGTTCCCAACTCGCTGCCCGGATATAGTCCGCAGGAAAATTGAGGTCAAGCGCAGCTACAAGCGATTCGACATCAACAGCGCGCCATTCGGGGCGCAGCAATGTTACATCCGCAGCGAACAATTGCTGTGCTGTCACGGAAGGATTGTCAGCCGCACCTGCGACATACGTCGCCTCGTTCAATTTTTGCAGCACATCCAGCAAGCCAAGTGTATCTGCTGAAAAAGTGTCACACAAGCGGCTGATGCGCAGAGTTTCCAAGAATCGTTCAAGCGACGCACTCACGCCTGCGGGGTCAAGCGCAAGTGTGTTCAGGTTCAGCTTGAGTTCATCTATGGTCAAGCCTGCGCGCTTGAGCTCATCTACCGTTTGCACAAAATCCCATGCCGCTTGCGGTGATGCAAACGACGCCAAGTCGTGGTTGCTCAGACTCAAAAGCGTTAGCCATTCATCCACGCTCAGCTCGAATTGTTTGCCAAGCCATGCCTGACGCCAAAGAAAGGAAAGATTTGATAATGACAACTCGCCATTGATATAGCGTGTACCATCCGAAGCTTTTGTGAACGCAATGAGGCGTTCAAGCTCGCCTTGACCGATGCCCAACGCTGCCATGATTGCGGTAGCGTGCTCGGATATTTGAGGAGTGATAGGCAGTCCGGTCATTGGGTCAAGAACGCGTTTGATTTCATCCGTTGTCGAATCAATTTCAAACGCGCGGTCTGGCGGATAGCCCAATGTTTTGTTCAGGAATAAAGTTTGATACAAAGACTCGCCACGTTTTTCGTGCGGTTTAACGAAATGCGATTCGATATTGAGATTACCAAAGAGCGCGCACAGCTCTTCAACCGTCGTTTGCGCGCCGAACCTCTTTTTGAGTTCACAGAAATAAAAAAGGCTGACCAGAAAATTTTCATCCAGCGCGCCGTTGCCAAGGTTGGGATTACGCAGAACGAGGTCGAGTTCCCACATTTTCCAGCCGTTTAGTTTTTGCCACATGCGTAAAAAGCGATGGATGCGGTCTAGGTCGGCGGAGGTCAACGCCTCCATCACTTGAGCGCCGCCGTGCGACGCGTTCTCTTGTTTGGCGATGGTAATGTGATGTTCGGGGTTGATAAATTTCAAATCCAGCAATTTCAAGAGCTCGTCGTACTCCAGTCCGGTCTTGGAAAGAAAAATTCCGACTAGGCTTACGTGGTCTAATCCCTCACCACGACCTTCCTCGCCCCAGACGGCTTCTTGCCCGGCGATGGTCGGGTCACTGTTGACAATCAGGCGCAGTTCATCAAACTCGGCATTCGGGTCTGTGTTAATTCCAAAATACTCGGCAGCGATTTGGCTTGCCGTCGTCTGATAGGGCGCGGCAATTCCGCGAAAAGTACGCATCAAGTCCCAGCGCGGCAGATTCGATTTTTGAAATGAAATTCTCACCTCTTCGGCAAAGAGGTCAAAGGGCAACGCGAACGAGCGTGTGCGTTGTTCCAGCCGTCGCGCATCCCCTTCAGGGAAAAGGTCGAGCTCGATAGCAAGGGGATATTTGGCAGCACACAATATTTCGTACGCCTTCAGGTTTATATATTGCGGGTGGGCGCGCAGCGTTGCCGCGTTGGTCTTGGTGTTGTGCAAAATTTCCGCGAAAAAATTGGGCGTCGCTTTTTTCTTTAACAGATAGCTGACGTTGTTCCCATGCACAACCCAATGCGTAGGCTCACGCGGTGAAGCTGGAGCGATGGAAAAATCGCCACCAAGGTCAATGTTTCTTGCTGCAAATGCCGCGTCAATCGCAGACTTGGCAGCGTTCGGGTCGCCGGGCATAGTTGTAAAACCAACCAGTTCAAGCTCATTCGCTTCCACCGCGACCGCATTTTCCAAAACTTCGCAGACAATATCAATATAAGGCAGTGGTGTGGATGAGTTTTCGCAACTCAGTTCGAGATACCCTAAATCCGGGCGACGTGTAAAGAGAATATCCTTGACGGTCTGATGCGAATTGCGGCTTGGACGTTCACCGAGGAATTGGAGCAACTCGTACAAGTACGCCGGGCTTGTAGCCGAACGGCATTCTTCGCACTCGTCTCCTTGAAACAACTTGTACCAATTGGGAAAAATTGAAATCGCTTGGTTGTTGTTTTGTAAAATTCTTGGCAACCCATCGCGTTCCAATTCGTTAAGGTCAGCCACAATGGTGAGGACGGCAGCGTACGTATCTGCCGCGTGGTTCCATACGGCGCGTGCTTCTGTTTCTGTAAAACCGGGACGTGCTTTATATTTTTTTACAAACGCGGTCTTGCCCATTCGATATATTTTTTGTGCAGAATGAATCTGGTCTGCCAATAGCGTCGCAGTAGCTTGAAACGTAGGCGCGAGCTTGAGCACGCGCTGCACCGCTTTGAGCGTCTGTCGAAAAGATTCGTCTTGCTCGGAAAGGTCGTTGAGGAACTCATCTACGGGCGTATTCAGAAAGTCAAATGTTTTATGCTCTGCCAAAAATTGGCTTAATCGCGCCGCGTGTGGAATGCCGTGTGCGCCGTCGTCATGCAGCGCACGTTCCAGCTCGCTTGCAAAGGCAGCTGTTGGGGATGGAACATCGGTTGATGTCTTGACCATGTTTTCGCGCTCCATAGTTGAACGTTCCACAGTATAGTATGCCCTTGCGAGAACCCGAAACGAAAAAATCGCACGGAAAATGGATTCTCCGTGCGATTTGTCGCTTGACGATTTCCCACAAGTCAGCCCGCGTGCCGCACTCTCCGGCGATCCAGTCGCGCCTTGAGGATTTGGACGTATTCGAGTTCCGCTCGCTCGCGCGAGCGAATGGTCAAATTGTTCGTGTGGGCGCGGCGGCGCATCACCACTTGGGGTAACGTTAGCATGGCAAGGCGTGCTTCTTCCGCGCGCACAAACCAATCTACCACATCACCCACTTGCCAATTGGTTCCAAAGAACCCGACACGCATAAATGCCGCGCGCTTGATGAGCATCGTACCGGGGTGTAGTCCCTTCAAAGTTTGCCCGTCGAATCGAGCAGGCGGGAGAACTTGCGCGACATCAGGACTGTTGAATTGTTCGACAAATCCCAAGACGGCGTCGAGTTCCGGTTGCGCCGCCAGAGTCGCAGTCTGGTTTACCAGCTTGTCTGGTGTCCATAAATCATCGGCGTCAAGAAAAGCGAGCAGCTCGCCTTGCGCTTGCTTGATGCCATAGTTGCGCGTTGCCCCCGGTCCGCTGTGCGGTTGTTTGAAATAGCGTACAGGAAATTGCAGCGCCATTTGGTCGCTTGCATCGGTTGAGCCATCGTCTACCACAAGCACTTCCATCGAGCGATAGGTCTGCGCCAACACGCTCTCTATCGCTTCGCCGAGATAGCGTTCCCCGTTGTACACAGGAATGATGACACTTACGAGTTTGTTTTCCAAAGGCACGGTCAATCTTTCTTTTCGCGTTTGCGCGCGGACGAACGCCGTAACGCGGCAAACACCATCTGTAGGTTGTGGTCAGTGTCGAGCGAGATGTTTCGGTCATGTAGGCGCTTGTGCAATAGCACGCGGTCAACTACAGCCATCGGCACACCAAGATCGTTGGCGCGGGCAAACCAATCTACATCATCGGCGGGGCTTAGTGTTGGGTCCATCATCCCAATCACATCAAACACGCGCCGCCACGCGAGGAGCGTCTGCATCAAGGGCGTCACATAGTCGCCATTCAATATATCTTTGCGGAGCGCGGGAGGAAATTCACAGCCGGGTTCTAAAAAGAATTTGGCGCGCGCTACGACATACCGCACCTCAGGATGCTCAAGTAGATAGTCCACCTGTGTACTTAATTTATCCGGCGTCCAAACATCATCGGCATCTTGAAAGGCAATCAACTCACCGTGCGCTTGTGCGATGCCAAAATTGCGCGCCGCGCCCGGACCGCCGTTCGGTTGGCAAAAATATTGTACCGGAAATTGCTGTGCAATTTCGGCGCTTGCATCGGTTGAGCCATCATCTACCACAATGACTTGAATCGGACGATAGGTTTGTGCCAGCACGCTTTCTAGAGCTTGCGCCAAATAGCGTTCCGCGTTGTAAACGGGAAGGATGACGCTGACCAATGGGTTTTGCAAAGGCATGTTCATTGCAGCAAGACTTGCATCATGGTTTCCGGGATTCGTTCGAGGGCAGTCCCCAACTCCAGACTGTAGCAAGGAATCCGACGTACCAAATCCGCCATAAGCAAAAATTCGGACTGTCCCGTGCCAGGCAATTGAAACAGTGAACTTGGCGCGAGGGCACGCAAGGCACTGGTCGGTGAAATTGGAGTCACGGTTGTTTCGGCGCGTCCGGTTACGCGCGGCAAGAAAATGATTTTAATTGGCAGCTCTGTGACCAAGCTGGTTGGGTGGTGCTGATAAAGATACAGCAGTGCTTTGTCAGTGCTGAGTTCGTGCGGGTTGCTGATGGCAGAGAGCAGCGTTGGGAAATTCTGGAGATGCGCGGCGTTCACCTTGGCAGAGTTATAGACACTGTAGATGTGTGCGGTGTCGTTCATCGCGAGCAGACAATAATCATCACCGACATAGGTCCAGCCATTTAACAGACTAATTAGGGTAGTACTGGTTTTGCCACTTCCGGCTTTGCCTATCAACAGCACACCGTTTCCATCAAGCCCGACTGCGCCGGTGTGAATCAAGCCCAATCCGCGTTGTCGCATCCACCAGTGGATGAGGACGCGCAGAGGCGCGCCGCGTTCGTACATTGGAATATGACTCGCTTCTCGAATCCAAAACACGCCAAGGTTTTCTGCTGCGTCGAGCACACTCACTGTACCAACGTCCCCAGACAACATGGTATGGAATCGCTCATTGCTATAACCTTGCACATCGCCGCGCACAATGAGGTCATCCGCTTTCCACGGACGCGGTGGCATTATGGTTTTGGTTGAGGCACTGTCCCACACACAGATAGTCAAATCCACTTGAGGCGCGGGCGGTATTGCCAAATGTTCCAGCGCGGGGGCGAGGAACGGAACGAGCGCGGAACCCGCAAAGCGCAGGCGCACCGTGTAGCCGCCAATCGTATAAGCGCGTTCGACTGCGCCGCCGACGGACTGCTCGGCACATTCAAACGCGCTATACACGCGCTCGAAAAACGCCTGCGGGTCTGGCTCGGTTACGGGTTCACTATTCACTGTGTTATTTCCCGCTTACTCGCGAGCGCAACGCTCGCTTGACGCGGCGCGCCACATGACGGGCAATGTTTGGATAATTTCGCTGTGCCAATTCAAACGCGTCATCCTGTGGCTCGTACTTTAATACTTTGCGCGCGCTGCTAATGTCCAACCGCTTTAACAGATTGTTCGAAATGCCGTTAAAGATACCAAAGCGCAAACCATTAGGTGCTTCAAGGCTTGCAATGATCAACCGAATGAGGTCTTCAGGGGTCAAGACAACGTCCAGATGCGGCGCGCCCGGCACCATGCCCGGATTATCGCGATGTATCACCCATCCCAGACGGAGACAAATGCACGAAAGATTCTTTTGGTTCGCATAAAACGCCGCTGCCGCTTCGCCCCACGCTTTGCTGGCACCATAGAGCGTAAGGGGGTTTGGCGGTGCGTCACTAGGAACAGGGATGTTCTGCGGATAACCATCCACCACAAACGAACTGCTGGCAAAAATCACCCGCCGACAATTCGCCTCGGATGCTGCCTGAAACACGTTATAAACACCAATCAGATTTTTAGACAGCAGACTCTCCCAAGCGGCTTCAGGTCTTGGATCACCTGCAAGGTGGACGATGGTATCTACCTGTTTGCAGAGCGGGCGCAGTGTATCAATCTCTGTGATGTCGGCTGGAATGAACGGCAGCCCTTGTGTGTTTCGCGGAGGATGGAGGTCAGTCAATATCCAATCATAACGCTTGGCGAGGTGCTGGATAACTAATCCGCCGAGATTACCTGCTGCTCCTGTGAGCAATACACGCATCGCCGTTTCATCCCGCGGTTTCATCTTTCTTGAGGGGCCAGCCCTGCGGGTCAACGTCATGGATCGCGTCGAGAAGCAACAAGTCTTGCATATCAATGTACTTGTCCAGTGATGGCGGCACAAATGGGAGCTGTGGTGCTGAATTTGGATTCGGCATCGCGGGAGTAGGATCGGAAGCGGCAGGGGATTGATCGAGCTGGACGATGAGCAAGTCCTGCTGTAACTCGCTGAGGAATTGTTCTACCCCTTGCCAGATTGCATCGTGATTGCCAGAATAGCTCTGTCTTAGTACCTGAATCATCTGATTGACGGTGGCGTTTTGGGCAATCAGTTGCCAAATTGCTGCACCAGTAGCATTGGTGCTGAAATATGCGCCGCTGTCAAAATCAATAATGATGGTTTCTCCATCCAAAGTCTGGTGAGCCACGCGCGGAGTATTAATGCGGAATGCGGCAGATGGTGAGAGTCTCTCCATATTCATCTCTTTATTTATTTGTGATTTCTTGCCAGTGCGCGATGGGGAAAGCTGCGTCTCGCCAACGCCGCGTCACTGAGAATGGGTTGTGCCGGGTCCGGCTGACTTGTGCGATTGCTTGGAGCGATGGACGAGCGTAAACAGGACGCGTCGGATGATTATAAGGATTGCGTGGCTTGGCGTCAACAGATGGATTGAAGCTTTAACCCGCGTGCCAGCGTGCCATGTGTTGGCGATGCGCGTCGGTCACTGCTTCGGGTCTGTAGAATCGCTCATAAAAATCCAAATCCAAATGTGTTGCCTGAAAACCGATAGTTGTGCGAAGGGGCGCACTGTAGGCAGGGAATCTTCCGTAACGCGCAAACACATATTCGCAATACGCGATGGTTGCATTGACGGCGCGTTCGCTCGGTGCGGAAACGTCGGTCATCGTTTTCTGTGGCTCTAACCAATTGCTTGCTGTCGCGCCGCCGCGGTATGTGCCGTTTGTACCGAATTTGGTTTCCACTACTGCACGTACCGCTGCTTCCATCGTCGGATAGTACGGCGGACAAAATGGTTTGAGCAATATAGTATTATCACGCTCTAGACCAAGCGGATAGTGTATGATTTGGTCTTGCCGCGACAAGCGTAGTGCCAACGCAAGCTCGCGATTCATTGCCGCAAAGCGAGTCGTCGGCATTTCACCCATACGAAAACCCAGCTCTTGAAACCAAATGTAAGGATGATTGGCATAATTGGGAAATCCGCCCAAGCCTATCGCTTCTGCCATCAGCGCGAGGTTTTGTGCAATCATACCTTGCTGCACTGCGATAAATTCTTGCACTACGGTTTCGACAAACGAAATTGTAATCGTGAGATTCGCGCGCAAATCATCATCCAAGTATCCGCCTTTGCTTTTGGCAAAGTGTGCCACTCCCGCCGGTTGATAATTCGCGCGTTCATCTACAATGAAACAGCTCATGCCTTCGTCAAACGCCGCCAGCACCGCGTTGATGTAGAGCGCAGTCAATTCGCTGATAGGCAAAAAATAGGTACTGCCCGGCGCGTACAACGACCATTTGTTAATATCGAAATTTGTTGATGGCTCGAGCGGCGGTGCGGCGCGTTTGTCCAAAATCTTGACCCGCGTCCGAGCATAAAGCTCGCTGAGGTTGCCTTGCTGAGAGAGCGCAATGAGTTCTTCCACTTGGGCGTGCGTGAAATCTTCGGCGCGTTTCATAAAGTACGTGCCGCTGTCATTGACGACAACCAACGAGACCGAATTAATCGCATCTGACGCGCCGATGGTTCGACCAACGAGACTGTACAGCATATTGCCGCCTTGCGCCTGACCATAGGACAGGTCGGCAAGCGGATAGCCGGTCACACCGCACGCGGCGAATGCTAGCGCGGCTTCTTCTTGCTCGCTGAGCGGAAACGGCGGATAAGTACTCTCGTACGCAAACGGTCCGTCCGGGATTTTCATTCCCAAACCGAATCGTCGTGAGCGACGGTTCCGTAGTGCATCCAAGAGGGCATAGCCCGCGAACTGGTCGTTCAAGTTGGTTTGTTCAGAATTCATTTGCTATCACTCACTTTTTGACAGCATCGGATTGCATTGAGAGCGTTTGATTTTGCAAACGTAGCCCAAGCCAAATCCACCACAGCGGACTAACAATCACGGAGGAGAGGCCGCCGGAAATCACAGTCACGGTCATCCAGTTGAATACGATGGAAAAATACAATATGACCAACAGCACCGCGTTAAGGATCCCAATGTAGCCGAGATTTTTTGGTAAGAGACTGGTGCGAAGAATCAGCCATCCGAATATCAAAGAGACGAGACCCACGATGCCAAACGTAGCAATCCCGCCCGGGTCAGTTTGCGAAGGCGGTGTGATGGGCAGGGCGATATTTCCTGTCTGTATCATTATTACAGACTGATAGCCGCCGCGCAGAATGGTGATAAAAGATGCCATCACGCCGAGGAGCATAGCGTATAACGAGAAACCATCCTCGCGCTTCTGTAAGACCTTGTAGAGTGACAAATACGCGGCAGTAAAAAAGAAACCGCTCAGCGCAAGAATGACCCAACTGCCGAGGTAGCCGATATACGGGGACGCCGACGAAATTCCGAGCAAGAAAATTGCATAGATAATTGAGAGCACGCCCGAAATAATTGCCGAGACACTGCCGAAACGCATAAAAGAATCATTCATAACGACCAACATTTTCCGTCAAACGCGATTCGAATAAAAGACCAAGAGCTGTTCACTTTTTGCTCAGTTTGATATTTCATTGCCCCACCGCAAGAACAAGACAACGAGAGCGATCCTGCGCGCTCTCGTTGTTATTTCTACGGACGCTGCTTTGTGTACAGCTGCCGAACTCAATCGGGACGCGCTCGTGTACCGGGTGCGCTGGGTTGGAGCGCGGTCACAATCTTTTGGAGATGTTCAACTTTAAGGGAGCGCACTCCTTCTTTTTCAGCATCCGACAAGGGGCGACCAAGACTCGTTTCGACTGCGTTGACCGGGTCTTTTTTGAACGCCTTGGCAAAGTTCGGGTCCTGCAAGCTCTTGGCTAGTTTCTTCATCTGTGGCATAAGACTCACCTCCCTTCTTTATAGATTTGCGATGTAGGGTACTAAAAGAATAGTGCAGGGGCGTTTGCGGCGAGTTGTAATGCTTCCATCATCTCTTGCCCTTCACGTTGCAAGAGCTCATCGCGGAATCGTAAATAGCCGAGCAATTCGCTGCTGTGCAAATCTACTGCGCGCGCTTGAAGTTCGTTCATCCACTCTGCCAACAAGCTCAGTCCCCACTGCAAGCCCGCGCGCGTCACCCACTCGGCGATAGATTCGTTCGCTGTTTTTTGTCGTTGTGCCTCGGCGAGAAAATAGGATGGGGTGCCGATTGCGTTGTCCTCGTACCAATGAAAGAGGTCATTCGCCATTTGATGCCAACAGCCAAAGATATCTACAAAATCAGTCCACGCGTCAAGCAAATCGGGTGTGGCGTAACTGTAGCAAATCGCCGTCAACGGGATTTTTATCGCACAGATTTTTTGCGCTGCCACGTGAACGAATTGCTGGCGGTTCATGTCCAATGAACTTGAGTCTTGGATTGTGACGTCGGCAGAATGAAACCACGTCGTCGCGAAAAATTTCCAAAAGGGATGCGTCGCGGAAAAACGTTTTGCATACGTACTTTGGAACTCTGTGTGAAACACGCTCAACGCAGGCAACAATTCAATTTCATTCGTCGCCTGTCCATCCATCAGATTATCTATTAGCCGAATCCAGTAATAGCCATTGACGGTTGAATAGACAAGGTCGCGCTGTAAAGTGTTATTCGATGCGATGTTGAGCGTTCTTTCGAGATACCAAGGAAACAAAAACATCGGCGAACCGCGCACGTGATGAAAATAAAACTCGGGTGCAGCGCCGCCTGCGAGCTGTTTCATCCATTCGATAACGCGTTCCGCCGAGAGCGGCATGGATTGCCGGATGGTGTTACAAACTCGCGCAACCGCGTCATCAATCGCGCGGCTCAGTTCGGGAGCGTACGGCGTATCAGCCATTGGCTTGGATGGTCTCGGCACGCGCAAGGTCATACGCGGCATTGACCTGCGCGAAAATTTGATTGGCGCGCGCAAGTGGTTCATTACGTGCCGCGTTCGTTATCGGCAAGTGACGCGCGATTTCATAGTTCGCCAAGCCTTGGTCGTACACCATCTCGAGCTGCTTGGCATGTGCCAGACTTGTTTTCCATGCGCGTTGGGCAACTCCCTGTTTTCCTTCGAGCCACGCCGAACGTCCGCGAAATAACTCAAGCCGCGGCTGACCGATGGGAAATACGCGCGCATATTTGGCAAGGTTCTCGATAGCAACGTGCGCGCGTTCCGCGTACTGTGTGTTGTGGTCAGTTTCCCATAGCGTCAAAAAGACTTCGGTGGGCGCGGTGTACCCCATGAACGCGGCGTAAAATGTTGCGCGCCGATTCGTCGTTAATTCCAACGCCTGTTCTGCCGCTTTGACTGCCTCGGCAGATTCCCCTTTGCGTAAAAGCGTTAATGCCACCAAGCCCCATAACTCCATCTTGAGCTGCAACACTTGGATTTGCCCCTCATCTAGCAAATTTTGAAATTCGCGCGCACTCGCCAATGCCTCGTCAATTTTTCCCAAGTGGAGTTCCGAATAGGTCATACCCTGCAAGCCGCGCGCCATGTAACGCAAATCGTGTTGGCGACTCGCATGGGCATAGAGCTCGTGCGCCAAGCGTTCGCTGGTTGTGAAATCGCCACGGAAATGATGCATGGACATGAGAATGCCCACGCCATCTTGCCAGCGGCGACCATCGCCCAACTGCTCGGCGGTCTGAATCAATTGCTTGCCGCACTGTTCGACCTGTCCCCAGACTCCTGCGCCCGAGTAATAGTACGCGGCGGACATCAAGACAAATTCGCGCGATTCCAGATGCGACGTTATTTTTGCAACGCCTAATGCGCGCTTGAGATAGTCTTGCGCGATGCGATGCAGTGGAATCAAACCCGTTAGCGCGCCGACTGCCGCCGTGCCGCGTCCCAATTCGGGTGAAGGTCCGACTTGCTCTGCGAGATTGAGATTGCGAAACTCGCTGTACATCGAAATCAGCGGCTCGCCCGAAAAATACGCGGCTTCCCCCAGTCGCTCGTACGCCAGAGCTTCCGGCAAAAGTTGTTCGCGCAGGTTTGCCAATCTACCCATATAGAGCTGGGGGAACAAACGATGTTGAATTTGCCGGACAAGTTCGACCAACAAATGCGAGACCTGTGGCAGCTTGCCCGTCGGCACGGGCGCGCCCAAGAGCGCAAAGCCGCGTTCGATGTGGGTGCGCGCTTTATCATAATGCGAAAGGTTGGCGTGTGCTTCACCAGCTTGAAGCTCCAAACGGGCACGGCGGCTGGGTTCCAATTGGAGCTTGGCTTCAGCGGCGAGCTGCAAGGCTTGTTCAAAAAAGGAAACGGCTTCGGCGTTGGCAAAATTTCGCAGCGCCTGATTCCCCGCGAGCTCTAAATAGTCCAGCGCTTTGGCAGGCACTTCGGCTTTTTCCCAGTGATATGCCAAAAGTCCAAACGACCGCGCAAGGTCGCCGCTCGCGGTTTGCTCGTACCATTCGGCAATGACACGATGCAGTTCTCGCCGCTGCGCGAATAACAAGAGACCGTACGAAACTTCTTGGATGATGACATGCCGAAAGAGATATTCCAGTTCCGTATCGGACCGATTGAGCGTGGTGAAATTGAGTTGGGTGAGTTGCTGCAATTGTTCCGGCAATTGAGCGCGCTCGCCTTCAACCGGAAATGTATCATACAGAATGCGGTAGGGGAACACGCGCCCGATCACGCTCGCCACCTTGATGGTCAATTGCTGCGTCGGCGTGAGGCGGTCAATACGACTGGTGATGACTTCTTGTACCGTGTCGGGTAACGCGGCAGATTGTAAGTCAACGTTCGGCGCAACACGACATTCGCCATCGGCGATTTGAATCAATCCTGTCTCGCGCAAGGTATAGCCCAGCTCGACGCTAAAGAATGGATTGCCTTCTGCTTTTTCGAGAATCAAATCACTGACCGCATCCGGTAATGCGTGGACACTCAAAGTTTGCTCGACGAGGACGCGCACATCTTGGACGGGTAAGACGGTCAAGACAAGTTGCTGTGTGCCTTCGGCGCGGAGCAGTGTTTGATATTCCGATGGCACAGCTTCTCCAAAGGGACGCGTCGCAACAATTTGAAGGACAGACGGCACTTGTTGTGCGACATTACGCGCGAGTGTCCACGATGCCGAATCGAACCACTGTGCATCATCCAAGCACAAGACTAACGGGTTGCTGTCCGCGCGGCGATGCAAAATTTGTGTGAGTAAAGTGTATGTGTTTTCCGCGCGCACTTGCCCACTCAACTGCATGGTAAATTCGTTTTCAGAAAAATCGAGGGGGAGAACGGTATTTAAGAGTGGCGTGAGCCGCATCACGTCGGGCGATGCCCAAGCTTGTAGTGCAGAAACAACATGCTCGCGTCGTAGCGCATTATCTTCGGGCAGCGCGTTCACATTGAACAATTGGGCAAAGATGGACTGCCATGCGTGATAAGGGCTTGACCGTTCAATCGCATCGCCTGCGCCAAGCAGAGTGGTGATTCCAAATGAGCGTGCCTGCGCTTGGAGAAATTCAATGAGCCGCGATTTGCCAATGCCCGCTTCGCCTTCGATAACAACGACGCCCGCGCGTTTATGTGCCACAAGCGCGCCGAGTTTGTCCAAAAGCAACGCGCGCTCGCTACTTCGTCCCACGAGCTCGGTCTGCGCGCGAACAATGGGCGCGGAAGTTGCGCGTGCCAACACTTGAAAAACGGCAAACGCATTTTGCTTGCCTTTGACATGAATCTCACCCAGCGGCGTAAAACTGTAGCGCGCACCGACAGCATTGACAATTCGCTCGCTGACGAGAATTTGGTGCGGCTCGGCATGTTGCATCAAGCGCGCGGCGAAATTTACTTCGTCACCTTGCACACCATAGGTCAAGCGGTTGTGCCCACCGTACGCACCCGCGCGCATCCTGCCGCGACTGATGCCTATGCGTACAGGGTGAATAAATTGCAATTCATCGGGGATGAGCTGTAATTCTTCGGCGGCGGCAATCGCGCGTAGCGGGTCATCTTCATGCGCGATGGGCGCGCCGAACGCGGCATACAAATAGCTACCCTTGTCGCCAAAGGTCAACTCGATAAGCGTGCCTTCGTAGCGCGCGAGGATTTGTTGCGCGCGGCGAATGAATTGGTCGAGCTTGATGCCCGCGTCCACGTCGTTGTCGTAATCAATGCCGCTGAAATTCAAAAAGAGGGAAACAGCGGGGCGCAGCTCGGAAATAAAATTCCCTTGTCCGCGTTTCAATCGCTCGTACACCGCCGCGTTCACCCAAGGGCGAATCTGCTCCTCCGTGAACGCGGTAGGCGCAAGTGGTGCCCAAGGTTGGGGTGGAATTTGCGCGGTCAAATTTCCGCAGACCGCAAAGCGGACGCCTTCGTGTTCACGCCACTCACCCAGCTCGGCAATCGCTGCGATTGCCTGCCATGTTGCTTCATCCAGCACGACCTCGCCTTTGTGCGCGACCTCTTCGGCGGCGGCAAGACGATCCATCGTACTGCCCGCGAGAACATCAAAGTTTTGAATCGCGGGGTCGCCGACGAGAAACCGCCGGACATTCCCTGCTACGACGCCCACTTTGACCGAAAGCGACACTTCGCCGCTGCGCGGAATGGTGATATTGGCAAACCGCTGCATCGCCGCTTGGATAGCAAGCGCGGCTGCTGTCGCACGTTTCCCATTGTCTTGGTCAAACCAGCAGGTCATGGCGTCGCCGCTAAACGAAATGACGCTGCCACCAAAGCGGTCAATCTGCTCTATCAGCGCATCATAGATTTGATCGAGATGGGAGACGAGTTCTTCGACGCCGCGTTCGGGACCAAGGGCGCGGGTCAATTCTTCGGTGAGTGGCACAAACCCGGAGATGTCGGCAAATAGCGCGGTTCCCCATGCGCGGTCAGGCAGGGCATAGCCGTTCGCCAGCCCCTGCCGCCGATCCATTGGAATATAAATACTTGGGGATTCCATTGCCTGCGTCAACAAGAGTGTGCGCCTATTTGTTTTTGCGTTTTGGAGAAGAGCTAGAAAGAGTTCTGTAAGGTGCGGAGTGAAACAGCCAGTGTTTGAAAGATTATAATAGAGACGTACTCTTTGTCAATGCACTTAAGAACGATGATACAATCCGAGCGAATGTTCCGCCGCAAGCGGGGCGCAAGAACCACATGAATCAACGAACTCTTACCCCAAGTCGCCTGCATATTGAAGCGGGACTCGAGCGGGCGGTTGATTTTCTGTATCGTCGTCAATTGCCCTATGGTGAATTTAGAACGTACGCCTCCAACGACAAAGAGCTAAAAAAGAATTGTCGCTTTGACAGCTCACCGTTTGTTACGGCATGGGTAGTAGATTGTCTCGGTCATTGGCAGAGTGCACGGGCGAAAGCAATGACGAAACGCGCGCGCGCTTTCCTGCGCGCCGAGATGGAAGGTCCGGGTATCTGGCGTTATTGGTCGTCGCGCAACAAGTCACACGAATTTCTTCCGCCTGATGTAGATGACACCTGCTGCATCTCGTACGTTCTCCAGAAAAACAAATTCAAACTTGCGAATCGAGAATTGATTTTGGCAAATCGCAACAGCGAGGGATTGTTTTATACGTGGGTGATCCCGCGTGAGGATTCACCCAAGCATGTGGTCAAGACCCTCGAACCGTTAATCAATCCGGGCGCGAGTGCGCTATGGTCTATCGCGGGTATTTCCGATAACATTGACCTTGCGGTCAACGCGAATGTTTTGCTTTATCTCGGCGAATCTGCCGAAACGCGGGCGACTATTACCTATTTGATTGATACCGTATATGGAAAACTGCCGGAACGTGGCGTGCGGTTTTATCCCGATGAACTTGCACTGTATTATTTTCTCGCGCGTGCGTACTGCAATGGCGTGAGCGCATTTCAAGAAATACAATCTGAGATTACCAACCACGTGCTGGCAACGCAAAAGCGCGATGGCTCATTTGGAAATGAATTGACAACCGCGCTCGCAATATCTACGCTCTTGAATTTTGGGCAACAGCCGCGCGAGTTGGTACGAGGAGTGGAAAATTTATTGCGGCTTCAGGGCAGGAACGGTGCGTGGCAAAGAATCTGCGCGTTTCTCGGTCCTGCACCGTATTATGGTTCAGCGGAATTGACAACTGCGCTGTGCGTTCAAGCTCTTGCACATTATTATTTACTTGATGCTCAGACCTGACAGGTTTTCCGATTTGGAACTTGCTCGTAATTATCGGGTGAGAAAACCTGTCAGGTCTTGTTCCGAGCTCGATTTGAGTTTGGGGACGGCGTTAGAGAACGCCTGCTACGCCCTTTAGTCTTTATATGAGCTCGATTTCAGTCATCAAAAATCAAAGGACGAATTCTCTATGCCGTTCTTGCACAATTTGCCCATCACGCGTTTAGCCGCCGTACAAAATACAGCGCAAGGAATGCAGGGCTGGTTGCCCAATTCATTTATTGACACCCTGTACGACTATACCCAATTTTTGAGCCCCACTGAACCAATTGCGACCTTTGCGCGCAATGCATCCGCTGTTCCCGAAGTGGCAATCATTGGCGCGGGTGCGGCGGGAATGGTCGCGGCGTACGAGCTCTTGCGCGCGGGTATGCAGCCTACCATTTTTGAAGCGAGCGACCGCATTGGTGGGCGTCATTGGTCGCGGCATTTTCAAGATAGCAAAGGGAATGATTTGCCGTTTTGGGCAGAGTTGGGTGCGATGCGCGTGCCGCTTTCCAACCAAGTGTTTTGGTATTACGCCAATCAATTCGGTGCCAAGACCGGCTCGTTTCCCGACCCCGGGACCGTGCCGACCTTGATTTATTACGAGAACAATTCCCATATGTGGAATCCGTCGGACTCTGATTCTGCCTCCCAAGTTCCGCCTGGGCGCTTTCAAAAGATTCAAACGGATTTTGGCGGCTATGTGGAGGGATTGATTCAAAAGATTTGGGGACCGTGGTACAACAATGGCGGCGCACCGGACACAACGCAGCTCGTTGCGGCGTGGCAGAGTTTTATTGACCAATATCAAGATATGACGATGTTCGACGCGGTGCGGCAAGGTATTCCGCAATGGGGCACGGAAGAATTTAACGCGTTTAGTGCGTTGGGAGTCGGTTCGGGTGGCTTTGGAAATTTACTCTATTCGGTCAGTCAGATGGAATTGCTGCGCCATCTCGCCAATCGTTGGGATTACGACCAAAAGCTGATTGTTGGTTGGCAAGGCAAAGGCAAACTCGTAGCTGATGGTATTAATGGCTTGACTAAACGGCTATATGAGCAACCTGTCACTGCCTCGAATGGACGACAGGTGTCATTGCGCTCACTGCGGCGCGTGCGATTCAATTCAAAAGTAACGGGCATCGAAACCGATGCACAGAGAAACCAGCTCAAAGTGAGCTGGGAAGATGAAACAAGCAAGCAGAAAAAGACCAAGACCTTTGCGGCAATCATTGTTGCAACCACAACGCGTGCGATGGAGATTGACCTTGGACTTACTCTGCCCGTTGAGCAAAATGTAGACGTGGGTTCGACGAGCGTCAAGAATGCGATTCGGAATTTTCATCTGATGGGCGCGTCGAAAATGTTCATCCGCACGAAATCTAAATTCTGGTTGGACGCACAGGGCAAGCCGCGAGCCGATATTCCATCGAGCATACAGACGGATGAATTGCCGCGCCAAGTGTATTGTCTGGATTATCCCCACACCAATGAAGGGGTCGTGTTGATTAGCTACACGTGGGAAGATGATTCGACGAAACTGCTGGCGTTGAATCCCCTACAACGTTTGAAAAAATTTCAAGAGGTATTGCGGCGCATTTGCCCACCGTTTGCAGAGCAGTTGGTTCCGGTAAACGGTGCGCGCGGTATTTTGAATATTGATTGGCAGACCAGCGCACCGTTTTATGGCGCGGTTAAAGTGCAACTGCCCGGACAGGAATCGTACCTGCACGATGCGTACTATCAATTCCTCAGCGCACTTGACCCGGCAAGTGACCACGGTGTGTATCTCGCGGGAGACTGCATTTCGTGGGCGGGGCAGTGGACGGAGGGCGCGCTACAAACCGGCATCAACGCGGCGTGTGCTGTCGCCAAGCACCTCGACGGAACGCTGCGCGAAAATTCGCCACTGACTCAAAACCCACAGCTGTATCGGTATGGGAGTTAATACAGATAACAAGCGAACTCCCAGACAACCTCTAATCTCGTTCGGAACGTTCCCAGAGGTGCTGACGGCGAACCAAGAATGCGCCATAGAGCGGCAGCTTGAACAAAACGTAAAGCGGAACCGAAAACAATACCGTAAGCGGAATTTGTTCGCGTCCGTACTTTGACCACGCTGCCGCGATTGCGCTTATTAACAGTAAACCCGCCAAGCTACTCATCGCTAACGGCAAATTCCCCGCGCCTAAAACGCTCGACCCAAGACCGGCACAAAAAACAAGCAGCCAAATAATCAACAGCAGCGACAGTGGGGGTACAGCCAAATCGAGCATCAGCTCCAGCGGGGCGAGTTTTTTCTGCTGCCATGCTGCCCGTATAAGCAACGGCACACCGTGTAGGATATTTTCCAAATGACCGTGTTCCCAACGTGTGCGCTGTGCCTGCGCCCCGCGTGCGCTCGTGGGCATTGTGCCGAAAACTCGCGCCTCCGCATCCAATAAGACATATTGATTTTGGGCAGCCAATTCAATCGTCAGCCAAACATCCTCTGCGAGTTTGTCGCTAACGAGGGGAACAGAGTACAAGACCGCCCATGGGAACGCCATCCCCGAACCGGTAAGCATACAAGCCGAGCGCAGACGCGCCAGCCCGGATGGTCGCACCAAATTTTTCACGCGAAACGCAAATGCAGAAACCAACTGCGTGGGACGTGCATGCGGCGGCGCATCCAAAAGATAAACCGCCTGCACTGGACGCCCTGTTGCGTACGCGACACACGCAAGATGTGCCAGTGTTCCGGCTGTGGTAAAGCAATCGGCATCCAAACAGATGACAACCTCGGGCGGATTGGCTGCCAGATACGCGATACCGTAAGCAAGCGCATAGCTTTTGCCAATGCGTGCCGAATCGTTGCGCTCCAAAACGGTTACGCCCAACTCGCGCGCAATCTGCGCTGTCGCGTCGCTGCAATTGTCCGCAATCACAATCGCCTGCGCGTTCGACGGGAGCTCCGGCAGCAGCGCATTCAACATTGTGGCAAGACCTGCGGATTCATTGCGCGCGGGAATGAGAACGGCAACACGCGGCGTTGATTTTATATTGACATCGAGTAAAGGCGCACCCCACAGCGCCGCGCAGCATTCAACAAAAAGCATTGCGAGGGGAATGAACACGAGGAGGACAGCGAGCAGGAGCATAATTTCAATCATCGTCATGCTTGCGTTGAACCATGTGCCAATATCAAGCCCGTCAAGCTATCAGCAGAGAGCAAATAGCTTGGTTTGAACATCGAGTTCAGCATGTTGTCCAATGTGAACTCGAGCAATCAAACGAATATATAGAACAATACGCAAAATGCCAAGAGTTTCAAATTCAGGTAGAATAGCGCCGACGATGGGGCAAACGTTACTTGAATCCGTGGAAACGGGCGCACCGACATTGGGTACGCGCCTCCGCGCCCTGTATCACGGCGCGCTTGTCCAATTGCTCGGCGCTTCGAAATGGCAGCTTTTGTTTCTCGGCGTCTTGACGCTCATGGGTGTTGTTGGCTTTGTCGTTTCGCCCTATCACAGCAAAACGCGCCTTGCTTTTTTGCTCTTTGGATTAGTGACGTGCGTCGCCATCATGGGCTTGGTCAATTCACCGCGTCGCTTTTGGCAGGCATTTGGTTTGCTGACTGTGTTCGGTCTGCTGATTACGCTTGTGGGCGCGGCGGGGACAGCGTGGAGCCTCTCCAAGCTGGCTGCGCTTGAATCTCTCACCGCCCATTTTCCGCAAGCTCCCTCAGCCTTGCTCGCGTCCATCGGTGCACCCGATGGGATTCATCCGAATCAAGTCGCTGGCATGCTGACGCTTTACCTGCCGCCCTTGTTTGGCTTTTTGCTGTTCCGCACACGCGCGGATGCGTTGATTCATTTGTCGCGCCGCTGGCTTGTTTTGATTTGGATTACTTTGAGCGTGATGCTGATTTATCTCGCCCTCTCTTTTTCGCGCGGCGGCTTATTGGCGATTGGGCTGGCGATTATTTTTTTGTTATGGACGCGGCAGCGCGCGTGGGGTCTCGGAGCTATCCTTGCACTTGTCTTGTTCGGAGTGGGCGCGTATTTTCTTTTGCCCCATGGCGCGTTGAGTGCCTTGATAACCAACACGCTCTCGACCTTTAACGGCACGGGCGAGACGCGGACTGAAATTTGGAGGCAGGCAATCCAAGCTATCGCGCATGCGCCGCTGACGGGAATTGGGCTTTACAATTTTCGCGCCATCTTTCGTTACACCGTTTATTTGCCACCCGATTCGCCCTATCTTGTCCTGCACGCGCACAATACGTTTTTGCAAGCCGCGTTAGATGTGGGCTTGCCGGGTGCGATTGCCTATACGCTCTTGCTCATAAACATCGCGTGGCATGCTTATCGCACCGGGCAGCGCAGCCAAGGCGCAGTGGCGGGAGTTTGTTATGGGCTTGCGGGGGGGATTTTGGCATTCGGCATCTATGGCTTGTTCGATACCATTCCGCTCACCTCGCGCGTTGCATGGCTCACATGGTTCAGTATCGGGGTCGCTGCATCGGCGAATCCTTCTGTCTTTCTGCGCCCCGCGCAGAAAGACAGAGGATAATTGTACAAATTCTTGACGACCCTATTCACTTGCGATACATTCTTGCCGCATGATTGCCACTCTGCGTAATCAGTTCCGTTTCTTGCGTGCACCTTCCGCCGCGCCATCGCTCAAGCAGTTGGCGTTGCGCGGGACGGTCTGGACGCTGATGGGCTATGGCACAAGTCAACTGCTGCGTCTCGCGGGAAATTTGGTACTGACGCGGCTTTTGTATCCCGAGCTCTTTGGCTTTATGGCGTTGACAAATATCTTTGTCAGCGCGCTTTATCTCTTTTCCGAATTTGGTTTCGGAGTGAGCATCGTCCAAAACGAACGCGGACTCGAACCCGCGTTTATCAACACGACGTGGACGCTTCAAGTCGGGCGCGGGATTATTTTATGGCTGGCGAGTTTCGTGCTTGCGATTCCGTTCGCGCAATTTTACGGCGACGCGCACTTGCAGCTTGTCATCCCGATAGTTGCCTTTAGCGCGGTCATTGGCGGCTTTAACAGCACGAGCTTGTTTGTACTGCAACGCGAACTCCAACTGCGCGCGCTCACGCTGCTAGATTTAGCTGCACAAATTTTGTCGCTGGTCGTCATGTTGGTCTGGGCGTGGCTCGCGCCGAGTGTGTGGGCGTTAGTCGCCGGTGGGCTTACATCAGCTGTGGTTACATTGCTGGGCAGTCATTGGCTTGGCGTGGGACCGCGCAATCGCTTGGCGTGGGACAAGTCCGCACTGGAGCAATTGATTCATTTTGGCAAATGGATTTTTCTCGGCACCGCCATCACCTTTCTCGCCGAACAGATTGACCGCTTGACGTTGGGCAAATTGATTTCGCTCGAACTGTTGGGCGTCTATGGGATTGCCCTGACCTTTGCCGATGTGCCGCGCCAAGTGACGTTGGCAATTTCAGGTCAAGTCCTGTTCCCCGCCATTTCCAAGTTGCGCGATATGCCGCGTCCCGCACTGCGCGAAAAAATTTTGCGGAATCGCCGCGCGGTGCTACTGCTGCTCGCGGCGGTGTTAGCGTTGCTCGCCTGTTTTGGTGATGTATTGATTCATCGCTTGTACGACCCGCGCTATTGGCAAGCGGCATGGATGCTGCCAATTCTCGCACTCGGGTTGTGGCCCCGTATGTTGTGCAACACGATTGAGCCATCACTCTTTGCCATCGGGCTGCCAAAGTACTCGGCGTTTGGACAGATTACGCGCTTTGCCTTTACCTTGTCAGGGATTTTGCTTGGCTTTTACTGGTTCGGGATTGTAGGCGCAATTGTCGCCGTTTCGCTGAACGATGTCGCCTTTTATGCGATGATAAATTACGGATTGTGGCGGCAAGGACTCTCTGGGTTGAAACAGGATTTTCAAGCAACGCTCGCGCTCGGCGCGTTCAGCGCGCTGCTGCTGGTTGGGCGCGCACTCATCGGTTTTCCATTCCATGTCTAGCCCGAGCGTTCTGCAAAGCATTTCACTGGTGACGAGTCAATTCGGCGACAGTACTGGGTTCGCCGATGTATTGGGCGATTGGTTTCGTTTTCTTGGCGGCAAGCCCGGCGAAGTGGTCGTCGTGGACGGCGGAAGTGATCACGCAGCTCAATCAGAATATTGGCGTCTCTTTAACGCGCGCCAGATTGATAAACTTCAAGTCATCCACGCGGATCATCAGGACAATCGCGGTGGGAAAGACACCTGTTATATTCAAGAATACAATGCGATTGCGGTGGCGAGCAATCCGTACATTTTATTTTTTCATGCCGATACATTACCGTACCGCGAAGGACATGCGGATTGGTTGGCGGAGGCAGTTGGCTATTTGGAACGCGCGGATGTTTTTGCCATTACTGGCTCGTCAAATCTGCCGTCCTTTCATCATGCCGCGTGGGATGAGTGGTTTTTTACGAACAAGTGCAGTCTGAATTTTGCTTTGCTCAAGCGCAGTACGATGCTGCACGCGATCCATGACTTGGGTTATGATTTTATTCTGTCTGGTTTTCGCGGAGAGAATCCCGCACGGGCGACGCATCAAGACCGGTTCTGGCTCGAAGTCGCCTTCGAACACTATATGCAGCAGCATGGTCTTTTCGCGTTGGCGCGTGTCGAGGATCCGACGTGGACAATTTTCCATACGAACATAAACGGGATGCCTTTGCGCCGCGTGCGGGAGGATTATTTGAAACGAAAAAATATTGTGCCCTATTTGAATCTCGCGTTGTGCCATGACGCGCGTCGCACTTTGGACACGCGGTATTACGGGCAGCGACCGAACGGTCGGGTAAAACGGTGGCGGATTCGGTTCGGGCAATCGGCGTTCGGTCCGACGTGGCGCGCGTTGAAACAAAAGGTAGTGCAGGCGGTGCGCTAATGCGAGTTACCTTTGTGCTGGCGGGCAGCTATGGTCTGTCGGGCGGCGACCGCGTAATCGCGAACTTTGCCAAGCAGCTGTACGCACGCGGGTATACTGTCAATTTGATTGCCCGCCCGCGCCGCCCGCGCCCTTGGTACAAACCCTGGAAACAACATCCGCAGCCCCTACGTGAATCGCATTTTGACCAACTGCCCATGCCGCGCCGCGTGTTAGAGCGTTACCGCCCTGTCACCGATGCCGATGTGCCGGAGGCGGATGTGATCGTCGCAACGTGGTGGGAAACGGCGGAATGGATTGCGGCATTGTCGCGCGACAAGGGCGCAAAAGCCTATCTCATTCAACATCACGAGACCTTTGATTATTTGCCGCAAGAGCGCGCGGCAGCAACCTATCGCCTGCCGTTGCACAAACTAGTCGTGGCGCGATGGCTGCAAGAGCTGATGCAAAAAGAGTACGGGGATACCTGTGTGAGCCGGATTCGAATGGGTATAGACCACGCGCAATTTCACGCACCGCCGCGCGCCAAGCAACCTATCCCGACCATTGGCTTTATCTATTCGCGCACCGCTTGGAAAGGGGCAGAGGTCATTCGGCAAACTATCCGCCAAGTAAACGCGTTCTGCCCACCGTGCGCGTCCGTGCCTTTGGGCTTGACATGCCTTCGGACGCGCTGCCACTACCGCCTGCGACAGATTGGCACTATCGTCCTTTGCAAGCGCAGCTGCCCGCGCTCTATGCGAGCTGCGATGTATGGCTGTGCGGCAGTTGGAGCGAAGGGTTTGCTCTGCCGCCAATGGAGGCACTGGCATGTCGCTGTCCTGTTGTCGCGACGCGGGTCGGTGCTCTCGACGAATTGATTCTTGAGGGCATCAACGGGTATCTGGTTGAACCCGGTGACACGACGATGCTGGCACAGCGTCTGATTGACGTCCTAACGTTGGATGCGGCACGCTGGCGCGCCATGTCCGATGCCGCGTATGCCGCGACGCTTGAATACACATGGGAAAAAGCGGCGGATAGTTTTGAAGCTGCCCTGTGGTGCGCCATTGAGCGAACCGCTTGCGGTGAAATACGATAGCGCGCTCAAAAAAATCGTACGACTGAACGAACAGACGCGTATATGCCACGCCTGACATCAAGTGAGATATTCGCCATTCTGCTTTGGTTGGTCGCGGTATTGGCACTGTTCGTCTATACCACGCCGCGCCGCGCCGTTCTAATCGGCTTGGTTGGCGGCTGGTTGTTCCTGCCCGACATTGCATTGCGTGTGCCCGGCGCGCTGCCTGACCTGACGAAAGCCAGCATTACCAGTTTTGGACTCTTGGCGTGTGTTTTGGTGTTTGAGCGCAGGCGGATATTGTCTCTGCGCCCGCGCTGGTTCGATGTGCCGATGCTGGTCTGGTGCGGCGGACCCTTTTTAACTGCATTGGTAAATGGCGAAGGCGTTCACGAAGCAATTTCGGCATTGAGTGCCAATACGATTGTGTGGGGCATTCCCTATCTCTTGGGGCGGCTCTATATTCAAGATGCCGAAGGTTGGCGCGACCTTGCTCTCGCGATTTTTTGGGGTGGTGTCGCCTACGTGCCGCTGTGTTGGTTTGAAATTATCGCAGGTCCGCAACTTGCCCTCTGGGTTTACGGCTATCTACCCAAAGCAATCTTTTCTGCCTATCGTTTTGGTGGCTGGCGTCCGATTGTGTTCATGGATCACGGGCTGATGGTCGCGTTGTGGATGACCGCCGCGGCGGTGAGTGGCTTTTGGTTGTGGCGAGCGGGAATGTTGCCGCGCGTCTGGCGCGTACCAAGTGGTGTTCTCATTCTCACATTGCTTGGCACAACGATTGCGCTCAGGTCAGTCAATGCGTGGCTGCTGCTGCCAATTGGCATCGGCATTTTATGGTTCTCGACGCGCTTTCGGACGACGTGCCTTGCGTGGGGCAGTGTCGCATTGATTTTACTCTATCTCGTCGTGCGCGCACTCGGTTTGTGGAATGGGCAGGAGTTGAGTGCGCTGACCGCGCGGGTTCTTCCCGCCAAATTCAACTCAGTTGACTTTCGTTTGGAGAACGAGCAGCGCTTCGTCGTGCGCGCGCAGCAACAACCTATTTTGGGCTGGGGACGCTTTGGGCGCATGTTTCCGCCTGAGGTTCCGGGCGTGCCTAACTCAACGCCGGACAGCATGTGGATTATTGCCTATGGCGAGCAAGGCACAGTGGGGCTGATTGCGCTGTTCGCGTTCTTGCTCTTGCCCCTGATATTTTTAGTGCGCCGAGTCGCGGTGGCAGATTGGACGCGCCCGCCCTATGCACCTGCGGTGGCGCTTGCCGTAATTTTGATTCTATACGCGGCGGATAATCTGGCGAACGCAATGCACAATCCGGTCTATCTGCTCGCGGTGGGCGGACTGCTCACGCTGCCGCGTGTTGTTGCCGAAACGGAAGGCGAGACCGAAACAGTCATGGCGAACGTGCCACTGCCCGCGCAGGCCCAGTGACGATGAATGCGCCGCGTGTCTTGTTTGTGGTGTACGAGTGCAATCCCGAATGGAGCTCGGTGCCGGGCTTTGCTTTTCACTTGTACGACGCGCTGCGGCAGCATGCTAACGTGACGCTGGTCACGCATGGGCGGAATCGGCAAGCAATAGAGCGCGTTGCAGATACGCGTCAGATAATTTTTGTCGAGGAGAGCCGAGCGGCGGCGACGTATTATCGCGGGGTGGCGCGGATTGCGCGACGCGGGCGGGTGCGATGGAATTTGCTCAGCCTCTTGACCTATCCGATTTACGCCGAGTTTGATGCGCGCGTATCGCAGCGACTCCATCACGCGGTCGCGCACGGTTCGTATGACATGGTCCATGCGTTTACACCCGTTCCGCCGCGCTATCCGTACACGATTTCGCAAGCATGCAAGCAAACGCCATTTTTCTTGGGTCCGGTCAACGGCGGCTTGAACTATCCCGCCGCGTTTCAAGATATTGCCCGCGCCGAAGCGGACCGGGTGAATCGTTTGCGCGGTCTGGCGCGTTGGCTGCCGGGGTATACCAGCACCTACGCACGCGCGGATAAAATTTTGTGCGGCTCGAACTATGTGATGCATGATTTGCAAACCAAGCTGCGATTTCAACCGGACAAGTTCGCGTACATTTGCGACAACGGTGTGCCGCAAGCCGCCTTCAATGTCCCACGCCGCGCGCCCGCCGAGCGTATTCGCTTGCTGTTTGTTGGGCGGCTGGTCTTACTGAAAGGTGTGGACATACTCTTATCCGCTGTTCAACAGCTGGAACAGCACCACCCCGGACGCTTTCAACTCACCATCGTCGGCGATGGCGAAGAACGCGCGGCGTTGGAACAGCTTGTGCACACTTTGGGTATTATCGAGCAGGTGAAATTTGTTGGCTGGATCAATCAACGCGAGTTGGGAAATTTTTTTGCCGACGCGGATATTTTTTGTTTTCCATCTATTCGCGAATTTGGCGGCGCAGTTGTATTGGAAGCAATGGCGGCAGGGTTGCCGTGCCTAGTCGCCGCGTATGGCGGTCCCGCCGAATACGTCACGCCGCAGGCGGGGTTTACGCTTTCGATAAATTCGCGCGAGCAATTGATAACCGAAATGGTTCAGCGCATCGAACAATTGGCGAATGATGCGGGACTGCGCGCACAAATGAGCACCGCCGCTACCGCCCGCGCGCGTGAATTTACATGGGACTGCAAAGCCGCGCAGCTCATCGAATTGTATCAAGAACAAATCGCCAAGTATAAAGTGGACACGGATAAACACGGATTAAAAAAATAAATCTGTGTTCATTGTTTCGTTCGCCAAACAACGGCCTGGCACGAAACGAGCGTTTATCCGCGTCCCATTACGCATTTTGCTTGACAATCTCTTGCTGCTCTTGCCTTCTATCACCGAAAAGCGCACGCAAGCCGGACAGGTCTTGTTCCCGCGCAAATTTTTGGATGGAATGCTTGAGTATGCGCGCTTGTGGCACGGGAATATTATGGTGGCGATGGAGCTAAGCCGGGCACCCGATTGGGCGCTGGATGCAATTGCCGTCGCGGAAGCAGAGTTGCCCTTTACCATCCAACCGCTGCCCGCGTGCCAAGCGGCACAGCGTGAACTCTTTCGTTTGGCACAAGTAGTATTTCCCGCACTCGTGCCGCGTCATACCGGGATTGCGGATATATGCGAGTCGGAGAACGTGTCCGTCGTATATGATTCGGATATGTCGCCTACGGTGCGCGCCGACATCATTCGCGCTGAGACGCGCAATCCGCTGCGCCGTTGGCGGCGGCTGCGGTGGAATCGAAATCTGGAAGCGCGCTATCGTGCCGCGCTGAGCAAAGCAAGTGGGGTTCAATGCAACGGCATGTCAGTCTTGAACGCCTATAGTATGTTAACGCCGCGCCCGTTGTTTTATTTGAATACACGCGTGCGCCGCGCAATGTTGGCAACGCTGGAGGAACATGAGGCACGCGCTGCACGACTCGTCAGTGGAGCGCCGTTGCATCTGGTCTTTTCCGGGCGGCTTGCTGCCATGAAAGGCGTGCTGGATTTGCCGCGCGTTGCAGCTGCGCTCAAGCAGCGCGGCGTCCGATTTACATTGGATATTTTTGGAAGCGGAGCTTTGGAAATGACGTTACGGAATCTGGTCGAGCGTCTGCAACTCGCCGACTGCGTACATCTTGAGGGCGAAATTCCTTTTCCCGACTTGATGCAGCGCGTGCGCGGTGAAAGCGATTTGTTTGTGTGCTGTCATCCGCAGGGCGACCCTTCGACCACGTTTCTCGAAACCATGAGCTGCGGCGTGCCGTTGGTGGGATATGAGGCAGAAGGTCTGCGCGACATTGTGCAATGTGCAGGCGCAGGTTGGGTGACGCCGCGCAGCGAGCCGGACGCATTAGCGGCGCGGATTACCGCGCTGGACCAAAATCGCGCGGAACTCGCGGACGCCGCGCACACCGTTTTTGAATTCGCGCGTCAACACACTTTTGAGCAAACAATGGCAGCGCGCGTGGAGCATTTAGAACAATGTGCGGTAAACAGTCAATCCTAAAACCATCGGCGCGGATGGTCTGGGCAATTTTGGCGCTCGCGTTTCTACTGCGGCTTATATGGGCAATCGCCGTGCCGGTGCAGCCGCTTTCGGACGGCGTTGCGTACGATGCGTTCGCGCAAAATATGGTCAATGGATTGGGTTTTGGTTGGCAGGCAGGCGCTCCGACGGCACATTGGCCCCCCGGGGTTTCGCTAACCTATGCCGTGTTCTATTTTATCTTTGGGCATACCTATGTACCAATTGTGGTGTTGAATCTTGCGCTGGGCGTGTTCATCGTCGCGGCGGCAATGCAGCTGGCGGCATGGTGGTTCAATCCGCGCGTGAGCTGGGTAACAGGTTTCCTCCTTGCGCTTTGGCTCAACCTCATCGAGTTCACGACTATTCTCGCGAGCGAGCTGCTCTTTTGTGCGCTGCTGCTAGGCGCGCTCTTGCTCTGGGAGCATCCGATGTACCGCCGCACGATACGCGCACTAGGCGCAGGTGCGCTACTCGCTGCCGCGTGCTATATGCGTCCACTTGGGTTGGCGCTGCCGGTTGTTTTTTTATTTTTTGAATGGCGGCGTGCGCGAATCAGCTCGTCGTCACACGCCATTCGCGCTGTGCTCGCCGCGACTGCCCTGCTGCTCGCGGCAATGGCGGTCGTCATTGCGCCATGGACAATTCGCAATGTGGTGACGTTTGGACGCGTGGTTCTGATTTCCGATAACGACGGTGATGTGTTTTGGGCGGGCAACAATGCCGCGTCCGACGGCTCCACAGTCCAACCGATTCCACAACTTCCCGGTCAGACCGATGCCAATATCGAAGGGTATTTGATGGCGCAGACGTTCGCATATGTGAGCGCGCACCCGCTTGACTTTGCAGCGGGCATGGTCAAAAAACTTGTCCTGACGCACAGCCGCGAAAGCATCGGCGTGGTGTGGAATGAAGATGGTCTGACCGCGCGGTGGGGCGCGGGCGTGTTGCTGCCGCTCAAAGTAATAAACGCGGCGTATTGGTATGTTATGCTTGCGCTCGGACTTGCTGGTATTGGGCTGGTTTGGAAAACGCTAGGATGGCGTGGGCTTGTCGCACAGCCTCCGCTCTGGCTCTGGGCATATTTTGCGGGGATCGCGGCGATATTCCTCGGACAAGACCGTTATCACATTCCGAGTATTCCCGCGATTGCTATGTTCGCGGCGTACACGTTGGTTTATGTTTACCAGACAACGCGTGTTCCCGCAACGAGACTGCTGGAGCAGTCTGCGGTGAGTGAAACGTAGGGGCATTGCCCCTACGATGTATTCAATGCCAAACATTTGCATCATCATCGTAAATTATCGGACCGCGGATTTGACGATTAGCTGTCTGCGCTCGCTCGCACCAGCTGCCGATGGTTCGCTTGTCCGCGTGGTCGTGGTTGATAATGGCTCCAACGATGATTCGATACAGAAACTTATAGCGGCGATAGAACAGGAAGGATGGGCATCTTGGGTTACGCTGCGCGCATTGGATACCAACGGCGGCTTTGCGGTCGGCAACAATGTGGTACTGCGCGCCGCGCTGCGTGAAATTTCTGCCCCCGAATTTTTTTGGCTGCTCAATTCTGATACGCAGATTCGCCCCGGCGCGTTGGATGCACTTGTTGCGTTTATGGAATCACATCCTCACGTCGGCATCGCAGGCAGTCGGTTAGAAGACGAAGATGGAACGGTACAGCGTTCGGCATTTCGCTTTCCGACCATTCTCGGCGAATTTGAGAATGGGCTGCGCTGGGGCATTGCCTCGCGGGTGTTGGCGCGTTGGGTTATCGCTCCACCCGCGCCGCGCGTTGCAGCGCGTACGGCTTGGGTCGCGGGCGCGAGTATGTTGGTGCGGCGCGCCGTGTTTGAAACGATTGGTCTGCTCGACGAAAAATTTTTCATGTATTTTGACGATGTGGATTTTTGTCAGCGTGCCGTGCGTGCGAATTGGGAATGTTGGTATGTGCCGACAAGCCGCGTGGTACATTGGGTGGGGCAAAGTTCGCGTGTGACTGATACGCGCCGCGCCGCGCCGCGCCGTCCCGCGTATTGGTTCGCTGCCCGCCATCATTATTTCCTCCAACATCACGGCTGGCTCTATAGCGCGCTAGCGGATGCCGCGTGGCTCTGCGGTTTTGGCATCTGGCGCGTGCGCTGTTGGCTGGAAGGTAAGCCCGACCGCGACCCGCCGCAGTTATGGCGCGACTTTATACGACACAGCGTTTGGTTCAGGCGAGAACCGCATGTCTCTGCCCGCGCCTGAACCGCTCCCCTTGTGGCAGCAAATTCATGAAGATTGGCTCGCGCATGGGCGCGATTGGACCAAGCCGGGCTTGCGCGCCGTCGCCGTACATCGCTTTGGGGTGTGGCGGATGCGCGTGCAGCCAAAAGTATTGCGCGCACCCTTGAGCGTTTTCTATCGCATGTTATATCGGTATGTGCGGAATGTGTACGGAATTGATTTGCCGTACACGGTGCAATTGGGGCGGCGCGTGGTAATTGAACATCAAGGCGCGATTGTGATTCACGGCAACGCCGTTATTGGCGACGAGAGTATTGTACGGCAGGGCGTAACGTTGGGAAACCGCTATTTGGAGCGACCCTTCGATGCGCCGCGTTTGGGGCGGCGGGTCAATGTGGGTGCGGGCGCGAAAATTCTCGGCGCGGTGAGCGTGGGCGATGACGCGCAAATCGGCGCGAACGCGGTTGTGTTGACTGATGTACCGGCTGGTGCGACTGCCGTCGGCATTCCCGCGCGTACTATTGTCGCGAGGCGCGCCTGATGCTGCGGCTCGGCTGCGCGTCCACGAATTTTTGTACCGGGCAGGGCTTGAGCCATACTTTTCTTTCAGTGTGTGGCGGACTGGGTGCCGGAATGGATGTGCGCTTGATTGTGCCGGGATGCCTGCCAGGGCTCCGCGATCCACGCATGGTCGAAGCGGTGCCGCGCGCCTTCGGACCGTTGATATACAAAAATAATTCCGCTGTGCGTCTTTTGACCGAGCGCCGCTTGCTCACGGAATTGAACGACCTTGATGCAGTCTATACGTTTCCGGCGGTTTCACCCGCCGCTGTCAAGCAGATTCAGCAGCGAGGCAAGCCAATTGTGCTGGAGCGTGTGAGTTGTGCACAGCGGACTGCCAAGCATATTCTTGATGATGCTTATCACCGCCTTGACCTGCCGCCGACGCACGGAATCGGTGAACTCCAATCAGCGGCAGAAGCAGATGAGGTGAGCCGCGCCAATTATTTGGTCTGCCCCAGTCCGTATGTCGTACAGTCTTTTCTCGATATAGGCGTGTCGCCGGACAAATTGATCGCATCGAGCTATGGGTGGGCACCGGCGCGCTTTGGGGAACTTGTTCCACGTCAGACAGATGCGGAACTGTTTACCGTCTTGTTCGTTGGGCGTGTTTCTGTCGGCAAAGGGGCGCATCTTTTGCTAGCGGCATGGGAACGCGCCAACCTAAAGGGGCGCTTGATTTTGTGCGGCAACCTCGAGCCTGCGCTTGCGCGTAGCTGCCAAGCCATTTTGGCGCGTCCTGATGTCATTCATCAGCCATATACGCGCGACATTAGCGCATTTTATCAGCAAGCAAATGTGTTTGCCTTTCCCTCGCTCATAGAAGGCAGTCCCCTTGTGACCTATGAAGCAATGGCGCATGGCTTGCCGCTGCTCGTCTCGCCGATGGCGGCGGGCAGCGTGGTGCGCGATGGAATTGAAGGTCGCGTCTTGGAACCGTATGACGAGGAGGCATGGGTAGCTGCGCTCCGCGAATTGGCGCAAGACCCAGCGCGCCGTACGGCATACGGCGCAGCCGCGCGCAAACGTGCGAACGAATTTACATGGGAGCAAGTGGCGAAACGACGCGGCGCAATGCTGGCAGCTCGCTTGAGCGGATTAGCACACGAATGAACGACCGCGTAGCAATTGTTTTGATTGGACGGAACGAAGCGGCGCGGCTCGCCCGTACTCTGGACGCCGCATTGCACGCGGCGGCGCGCGTGGTCTATGTAGATTCCGGTTCAAGCGATAACAGCGTAAATCTCGCGCAGGCACGCGGCGTGCCGGTGATTGAGCTTGACGCTGCCCTGCCGTTCACCGCCGCCCGTGCGCGCAATGCAGCGCAGAGTATTGGTTAGTGCGCTCGCCTGCGCTGGAATTTTTCCAATTCGTAGATGGCGATTGTGAACTTGTGCCGGGTTTTCTAGAACAAGCATTGGCGCAACTGGATAAGGATACAAATATTGGCATCGTCTGCGGCAGACGGCGCGAATTGTATCCGCACCGCACGCTTTACAATCGTTTATCTGAAATTGAATGGGACGCGCCGAGCGGCGAAACAAAATTTTGCGGCGGCGACGCGCTGGTGCGGGTCAATGCGTTTTGTGCGGTGGGGGGTTATGACGCGTCCCTGATTGCGGGCGAAGATCCTGAATTTAGCGTACGCATACGGCGCGCGGGTTGGAAGATTTGGCGTATTGACGCCGAGATGACACGCCATGATGCACACCTCATCCATTTTTCACAATGGTGGCAGCGTTCTGTGCGCGCCGGACATGCGTATGCGCAAGGTACATGGCGTTATGGACGCGACTCGGAACATCTCTGGCTGCGCGAGAGTGTGAGCATTTGGTTTTGGGGGGCGGCGCTGTGGAGCGCGGCGATTGGCTTACACAAGCCATCGCAAGGCAAGAGCTTGTTATGCTTGCTTGGCTATCCTATGCTGCTCACGCGGATTTTTCTGCGTGCGCGTCGGCGCGGGCTGAACCAGCAGGATGCTGCGCTCTATGCGCTCTTTTGCTTGCTTGCAAAATTTCCGCAGCTGCAAGGACAACTTTTTTTTCTATGGAGTGAATGGGTACGGCAGCCGACGCGTCTGATAGAATATTAAATGGCATGACGCTTGCATATCTAACGAATCAATATCCGAAAGTGAGCCATGTTTTTATTCGGCGCGAAATTTGCGCGCTGGAAAAACGCGGCTGGGATATTACGCGTATTTCGATTCGCCGCGCGCACGAACTATTGCGCGACCCCGCTGATTTGTACGAGGCGAAACGGACGCACGTGTTGTTAGATGGCGGCATTCGCGCATTGAGCCGAGCATGGTTTGAAGTGCAGCGTACGCGTCCGGCAAGGTTTCAAAAAGCATTGCAGCTCGCGCTGAAAATGGGTTGGCGTTCGGCGCGCGGCATCGCGCGGCATTTCGCGTATTTGGCGGAAGCGTGTGTCTTGCTTCAAGAGTGCGCGGTGCGTGACATTCAACACATTCATGTTCATCATGCGACCAACCCGGCGGCGGTTGCTTTGCTGTGCAATCTCCTCGGCGGACCGTCCTACAGTCTATCGGTGCATGGTCCCGAAGAATTTGAACAAGCACCGCGTCTCGCGTTGAGGGAGAAAATCGCGCGTGCCGCATTTGTCGTGAGTCCGAGCGAATACGGGTGCGCCGAACTGTCGCGCTGGTGTGCCGACTCCGACCGCGCGAAAATTCACTTGGTGCGTTGTGGCATAGATGATCAGTTTCTCGACGAACCGCCCACGCCCGTGCCTGATGTCGCGCGCTTTGTCTGCGTGGGACGCCTTGCGCCGCAAAAAGACCCCATGACATTGGTTCAGGCAATCCGTATTTTATTTAACTCTGGTACGCGCTGTGAGCTGGTCTGGCTCGGCGATGGTCCGATGCGCGCCGAGCTGGAAAAGGAAATTCAGCGCAATCACTCTGACCTGCCAATTCGACTGATGGGCGTGGCGAGCAGTCGCGAGGTATTGGAACAATTACGCATGGCACGCGCATTGGTTCTGCCGAGCGTTGCGGAAAATATTCCTTCCGTTATTATGGAGGCGTTTGCACTGCGCCGTCCAGTCATCAGCACCATAGTTGGCGGCATTGGCGAATTAGTGCAGAATGACGTGAATGGTTGGCTCATCCCGCCGCGTTCACCCGCCGCGCTTGCGGCGGCATTATGTCAGGCGCTGCAAACTCCAACTACGCGTTTAGATGAGATGGCGTATCACGGAGCGGAACGTGTCAAGCGTTTTCACAACGTGGCAGTGCAAGCGGAGCAGCTGGAGGAATTGTTTCGGTCTATCGGATGCCATGTATGATGATTGAACTGGCACAACCCCGTATAGAAAGTCTTCCCCTTGCGCCGAATTCTCTTTCGCAAATAGCGACGGTGGAGCTCTGCGGCGCGCGCCTTGCTGTCTTGACCGAAGCCAAATGCGTACAGCTCATTCTCGACGAGTTACAACAAGGACGCGGCGGTTGGTTGGTTACGATGAATTTGGACCATTTGCGGCGCTTTGCCCAAGGTGGCGAATATGCCGCGCGGGCGCGTCATGCCAGTTTTATGATTGCTGACGGGATGCCGCTGGTCTGGGCAAGTCGTTTGCAGGGGACACCGCTGCCCGAGCGCATTACCGGCTCGAATTTGATTTGGAGTTTGAGTCAAGGCGCTGAGGCACAGGGGCATTCTGTCTTTTTACTCGGTGGGAGTAAACAATCCAGTATTGGCGCGGCGCAACGCTTGCAGGAACGGTTCCCGCACTTGAGGGTTGTCGGGGTCTATTCACCGGATGAGGGGTTTGAGCAGCGCGCGGAGGAGCTGGAACAATTAAAGCAGGTGGTGGTTGCCGCGCAGCCCGATATTGTTTATGTCGCGCTTGGCTCACCCAAGCAAGATGAATTGATTGATGCCTTACGCGCACAGCTGTCGCAAACGTGGTGGCTCGGCGTGGGCATCAGTTTTAGCTTTGTGACAGGTCAAGTTGCCCGCGCACCCCTCTGGATGCAGCGCGCGGGGTTTGAATGGCTGCATCGCCTCCTCCAAGAACCGCAGCGTCTTTACAAACGCTATCTCATTCAAGGCATTCCCTTTTCGCTAATTTTGTTCCGCGACGCGCTGCACAAGCGTGTCGTGCAGCACCGCTCATCTGTTGGATGAAGAATCAGACAAATCCGCAGATTGCGGCGCGCATCCGATCTGAGGGTAGCAAGTGAAAGAGGGAACCAATGGAATGCGCCTTCTTTAACGGGAGAGTGGAGAGAGTGCGTTCTGGGGCAAAAGCACTCTGACTTGACGAAGGGGCAATTTGGGACTACAGAAGTCACCGAACGGGTGGCACATGCAATTCCCCGTAGACGCGAGCTAATAGTTTAACCGCAAATTTTTTCTCAAATGTAACAAACGAAGATGCGCGGTTAGGGTTAGTGTAATTTCGAAATTGTAAATTCTCCCGGTGCCATGACTGCCAATTGCGCCAACACGCGTTCACGACATTCTATTGCCAAGCTCAAGCAACTGTCCAGCTCTTGCGCGGTCAGTGTTTCATCTGTCCGCTGGGGATGAATGAGTTTCAAGAGACCGGCTGTAATTTTCCGCACGGCATCTTGATTTCGCCCGGTCATAGCTGCTAAATCCGCGCGGGCACTGACATGGGTCTGATAATTCCGCCGCCGTAGGCGCGTAAAAATTTCCGCTAGATAATCTGTGATAAAGCCGTAGCCCCGTGCATAATTTTCGGGGCGAATTTTAGGCAACTCCCAACCAGGCAGAAAGGCATGGATGCGATCTAGAAATGCGGTATCTTGTAGTTCGATTGGGAGGACTTCAAAAAGGTGCCGATAGCGGTCAACAGGCGTACGCTGTTCCAAGTTGGTGTCTATGTTTCCGCCCAAGACAATGCTCGCCTCGGCGGAAAATTCGAGAGGACCCCGGCTAAAGCGCCCGGTCTGCATGTAATCTTTCAAAACGCTAATGGTCGCTTCAGGGTCGGTAAAGCGGGTGTTGGCAATTTCATCAAAAAAGACCACATCGCGATAACCGAGAATCCCAATCTTTTTGCTGGCAATGTTATAAAAGAGGGTCGCGGGCGTTGCTTTGCCGCCGCTGACCACAAATGAGCGCGAGGACGTATTGCGATAGGTGTAGGTTTTGCCGGTTTCGCGTGGACCCAATTCAATCAAATTCGTATTCGCTTCAACAAAGGGAACGAGCCGCAGCAAGAGCAACATTTTTTCGCGCAGAGTAAAGCGCGTTGGAATAAAGCCAATACTTGTAATTAATAAATCAATCCACTCATCCGTTGTAAATAGCGCGCGCTTTTCAATGTAATCATCCAAATCAAGGCGGGTGATTTGGAATGGTTTGAATTCACGAATGAGAAAGGGATAGATTCGCCCCTTGAGCTCATAGCGCGCGTCATATTCAATCGTCATTGTGCCCCATGCGCCGCCCGTGAGCAGAATATCGCCATAATCATTTAGAACTTTTTGACTGACGCGAACAAAGTTCTCGGCGAGGGCTGGCACATCTGCCCAGTAATGATCGCGTGCGGCATCGAGTCGGACTTGGAGTGAGCCAAGGAGGACGTATTCGCCTTTTTCTTTAATGCGGCTCTTGATGAGCTCCTTGGCATCGCTCCCGATGTAATGTTCGGTGAGGAGTTCATCAATGCGATGCTGCCCTGGAATCGGATTTAGGGGATCTACGTATCTGGCGCAGAGATATTCCATCACATAGCGCGGAAATTCTTTGTACGCTTCATTCCAGCGCGTCAAAGGTTTTAATACTACACGGTCACTTAGTAGGCGTACAATTTTTGCATCCAGCGTTTCCGGCTGCATGGATGCAGGTTCGGCTTCTGTTGATGGTTCAAGCCAAGGGTAGGCTGTATCCAAGGTGTAACTCCTTTATCGTTCGCATATTCTATCGCTGTGCTTAGAGCTTGTCGAGGTCATCCAAACCGCCGAAACTGATTTCAACTTTATCGCGGCGCTCTTGGACTTGAATCGGAATTTCGCGCACCAGTGGCTTGACCCCTTTGCCGTCTGCCGCTTGATAATTCAATGCCAGCTGTAGAAAGCTTGCTTTTATCCCGTTACGCCGCCCACTGGGTGCCAAGGTCGGCTTGACGCTGCTTTAGGGCAGCCTCCAAATTCCGCAAGAATTGTTTGCCAGCATCCGTTGGCGGAGCATAACGCAAATCACGTCCGCATTTTTCGCAGACGGGGGTTGCATCTACCGAGACTTGCAAATAATCTGTGATACTACACGGCTGCAACTGCTCAATCAATTGCTCGTACTGTCGCCGCAAATATTCGCCGCGCGCCGGACCTAGTTGAGTAATACGGTTGACTAGCCCTAAGGCGTTCAGCTGTCGCGGGACACCGGCGAGGTTCTCTGTCAGAGCAACCAATTCTTTGTTGACATCACGATGGTGTTTTTGATATTCCGTCCGATAGCGAGCTTGGAACTGCTCAAAATCGGCGCGCAGTGGATTCCATGTATGCGGCTGGGCTACGAGACTGCTGAGGTTCAAGCGTCCCAATAGCGATGTGCGGAGCATACTCAAATTATTGTCACTCTCGCGCAAGCGCACGGCTTCCAAATACCGCTTCACTTCAGCAATTTCAGCCGCAAAGCTTGCCAGCTCACGCAAGCGGTCAAATTCGACTAGCCCATCGCGTAGCGCATCTGGAGTTTTATAGACTTCTTGGGCTGCTTCATAGAATGCCGCATACCCATCCTTCACCTGTCCCAATGCTTCTAGTTTGTCCAGAGTTTGCTTGGAACTGTTCGGCAGCTCAGCGGCAAGCGTACGCTCTAACACCGCCAAGGCATTCCGCTGTTTCGGCACATCTGCTTCGAGCGCGCTCAAACGATCATTGAGCCGCAACGTTTCTGCTTCGATTTCTTGCTGGTCGTTCGTTACACGCAAATCGTTGAGCAAAACGCGAGCATAGGGCAAAGCATCGCTCCACGTTGGACCGGCAGCGGGCAGCAACACATCCAAGACGGTATTTAAGCCGGACTTCCACCGGATGTCCGAGACTGTCGCCGCAGTGATGTGGTTACGCGTAAAAGCCTTGTCATCCCGCGTGCGTAAACGGTGATTGTCCTTGAGTGTAAGTTCGACGCGCGGGTTATTTTGGCGCACAAATGCGAAAAGATACAGCTGGATCACCACATAGGGTAAACCATAGGGCGGATTGGAGAGCGTTTGAAAAATTTGCCAGATTGGAAGTTCCGCTCCCTTACGTGCAGCAAGCATCTCGGTAATTCGCCGCAGCACGACATTGGTCTCTTGCGGCGCGAGGCGCGACGGCTGATCGCTGGAGGATAATCCCAAACCCACACCATAAGTACGCGTCGGCGCGATCTGCGCGGCGGAGGCATCCTTGCTAAAATATCCCTCAAAGACCTTGCCCGCTTCGGTCGGCGTCAATGTACTGCGAAGGGCGTTGGTTTCTACCGGCACTTGGGGATAGGCAGATGCCAGCAGTTTTTCGACAATATAACTGAGCCGCTTTTCATTGCCTGCCGCACCGAAGGCATCCTTGAGCGAAATACCGAGGTTGTCACGTGTGATAATCTCCCCCGCGCGATACTGTCCTAACTGCGTGTTGAGCAAGTTGCTCATGATGGTACTCTTTTGGTTAGCAAGCCATTCGCGAATTGTATCTGCCTCTTGGCTGGACTGCCTTTTGTATTCCTCGTCCATACAGATCCACGCCAAATACGCAGTGGCAGCGTTCAGCGTTTCATCGGTCAGCGCACCCGGAACGATGACGGCAATACGCGGGTCTTGTAGCATGGACGCAGTAATCGGTTGTAGAGTCTCGGTAGTCAAGATGACCACACGAAAATGTTCATCATCCTCTCGGATGGACAAAGCCCAATCATCCAGCCAACGGCTTGCTACGATCACCTTGCCGGAATATTGCAAACTGCGATATTCAAACGCGCGTGGTATCGGCGTGTCCGCTTGAAATTCCGCAAACATTGCGGGCTTCAAGCTTGTTTTTTGAACGTCAAAAAATAGGGAATCGCTCCACATCCGCGCAATCTCATAACGTTGCGCCTGCATGCGCCGCACAAACTCTTTGAAGAGAGTAATGGGTTTCAGACCTTCTTCGCCTGTGGGTATGAACTGCGCGCTGTTGTTATCAAATTGAATTTGCGGCAGCGCTTGCAATTGGCTCAACACATACGCAACCGCATCCTCTGCGCGTAAAACATCGTTCGCTGTCAAGGTTGCTTGCGCCAAGTCCTTGAGCGTCAGCGGGCGCGGATTTTCCAAATAGGCTTCGTACTACAAATAGAGCGTCGCCAGAATCGCCTCCGCCAACGCCGCATCTTCCGCGTCCAAACCTAACGCTTGCATGTCATCGCTGGCGCGTTGGTATGCCTGATAGTTCTGCTTGTATACTAGCTGACTAAAGCAGTCATTTCGCAAATGCGCGCTCGTCATCAAATCGGCGGCGCGGATGAGAGTGTTGCGCTGTAACAAGGCATCGTTGTGTAATGTTTCGTACAAGACCATGATGCCCGAGCGCGGACCGGGCAAGTCGCGCGAGGTAATACGCCGCACGATCTCAAAGCAGCGCGGTTGAAAGGGAAAAGTATCATCAAACTCTTTTGCACTCAAACCCTTGGCAAAATCAAATGCTTCGCGATAGTAGCGATAATAATCATCAAGCTCCGGTCGTTTCTCCTTATCGAGTTGGCGGATGCGGCGTGAGGCAATAATGTCGTACTCACGGTCACCCGCGCCCGCGAGCAAGCCCAGACGAATATAGCGGTCGCCCTCTTGCCCGCCTTGGAGTTTGGCGGGAATTGCGCTTTGGGATGCGACGATGGTATGGACAGCCAGTCCCAAATCTTTGGGCAAGAGATAGCCAAGCGTTTCGAGCAAGTCCTCATCTTGTGCGCGCGCTTCGGGGACTAGATTGCGAATATTCGACCAACCCTCATATTCGTCAATGATGACAAGAATGCCACTGTAGCTCGGTCCATTTTTGGCGGTCAGTTGGCGATAAATGGAGGCAAGGCGATCTTTGACGCCTATGTTCAAGTCCGGCTTTACGCCGCTCTTGGCAAAATATTCGGGCATCCATTCGACGGCAGCTTCCGCCCCCTCGCGTTCTCTCAACTGCTTGAGCGACTTGTTGGTTTTGCGCGAGATAAATTCATCCAGATCGCGTTGAATAATCGGCGAGGCTTGAGTGTCATACCAGTTGAGTAATTCTTGTGCAGGCGTCAGTTGAATTTGATTGGCAATTCCAGCATGAGCGAGCGCAGGCTCAAATCCTTTTTCTAGTAACACATCCATCAAGGAACGTTCACTGCGAACATCACCGCTTGCCTCCCCGCGCAGCGAGAGCACCACGGGAAGCAGCCGCATATTTTGCATCCGCTGGCGAAACTGGCGAATCTGAGGAGAATCGGCTTTGTCCCACAACGTTTTGGATGTGTCTGCAAGCAAAGCTGCAATTGTCGCCAAGAAATGTGTCTTGCCTGAGCCGTACTCGGCTTGGACCCAAAAGCCCTGTCCCTGCCCGCGCGCGACAGCATCCAAGATTTGTTCGAAATGATGTTGGATATTTTCGGTAAAAATATATGTTTCGACCGTCTCTTCTGGATGATTTTGGAACGCGTCCAGTAGCTCTAATGTAAGCAACGGTTTGGGTTTCTTGATGATGAGGTCTTGTAAGGGTAGCAAAGCCATGGTGCTTTTCCTTTAGTAAGCAATTCACTCACAGAAAGTCAAGAGTGATTAAGCGTTATTCGATGAGTGCGTCATCCATTTGCTTTTTGAAATAGTCGAGCGTTGCATCCGGTTTGAGATGAATAAAAGAGGGCAGCGGGCGCGGGGAAGACTGACTATCTAAGGAAGGGATGAGAAAAATAATCATGCGATGCTCGTTGGCTTGGCGTGTAAATGCGCCCAACGGAACGTGGTAGCGCATTAATAAAGTGCATCCCGTGACTAACAAGACGCGTTGCTGCGTATCAATTGGGAAGTGGACTGCTAGCCAATGTTGGATCGCTTGCTCCAACTGCTTGCGTGCCAAATTTGTATTTAAAGGTGTTTGTTCGAGGCTTTTACATAAACTATAAAGGTCAAGCAAGCTCAAGGCATGGCGTGGAGTGGATTGTGCCAGCGCCTCACGCGTGCCTTGCCAAATATAGAGGTGACGTCCGTTGCGAGTTGTTGCCGGGATTGCACGCTCGGCAAAGTTCTTGATGAAAACTACAAAATCCGACTCGTTCATAGAAATCATTTTCGCTCCAGATATTCGCCAAAGGAAAAAGCTGTCGTAATTTGTTCTAACTGGTCTACGGTTGCGTACTTGTTAATCAACCCCGCTACTTCTGCCTCGTGCAATATCTCTCGAACGGTCTTTTCCTCGCGGATGCCAAGTAGTTTCCAAAAAGGAAGGGTGGGCGACGGACTTGTGAACAAATCTTCAAGCCGCACGATGCGCGGTGTAGGCGCGAGCTGTGAATGAATCAAAATCAAAAGCGCATTTGCGGGACGAGGAATTTCTTGCGTTACTAATTTACCGGAAACGCGTGTGGCAAAACCCATATACCGGACTGCTGCTTGCATTCGGCTAAACGAGTCGGATTTGAAACTTCCATATGTAGCCGTTATAAAATCGCGCACAGTCGCGGGGTGAACTTGAGTGCCGGGCGGAAGAGCTAATAAGTGCTCGATGGCGAAACGTGCGATTACCGGCTCAACCTCCAATGTGGTGAACCTCGCAAGATCGCCAAGCAATTGTTCATTATGGTACGTGCGCCACGTTCTGGGGTTCAATCCGTCCAGACTGTGTTCAGGGAAAAACCTTTTGAGTAAATAAGTAGCGTAACGGTCACGCGTAATCTGTGAATTGAGCCTAACACCACCCTTGAGATATCGGACAAAGTCATCGAATGAGCTAAACTGTTCACTATCGCGAATTGCATCCAATCCCGTCTTCCAAGCAATACTTTGTATAGTGGAGGGGGACTTGTTTATCATGTCCAACAATGATACACGCGGAACAAAATTTTGAAGAGGTTTTGTAATATTTATGGAAATAGCAAGACAAGTTGAAACTAAAGATTGGCGCAACAGGTCGCGCTGATTCTCAGGAACCCGCTTAAGGTTTCCCAAGTCTGCGGCTGGGCTACATTAGCATCTGTCTAGCTTTCTTCCGACCAGCCCGCGTCATTTGACAAGCTATGCAATAGATAACAAAGGCACATCCCGGCTATGGATGTGCCTTTGTTATAAGCGATTCATCATAATTCAAACAAAACGTACTGAGCTACGAAAATCTCTCGCGGCGTGGCTTGATAGTGAACGGCACTAGGCTACAAGGGCGGCGTAAATACGGTTACCAGATACATATCTTCATCACCGATATTCTTGAAACCGTGGCGTGTGCCGAGCGGCACATAGACAAGTTCCCCGACTTGATATTCCTTTGTATCTTGTCCCAATAGACCCAGCCCACGCCCGCCAGTAAAATAAATTGTTTCTGCACTTGCCTCGTGCACATGCGGAACAATTTCACCGCCGCGTTCTACCTTGATGAGATTGAACGTAGCCAGCGGATTCGTCGTCGAGTCCACCAGAGACTTGAGAAACACTTGCTTGTGTGCGGGATTTGGATGCGGTCCCCATGCAATATCTTCACTGTTCACAGATTTCCCACTCATGTCATCCTCCATTCTCTATTTTGACTCGACGAGCCAAGCAATAATCACACAGGCGGTTGCCAACGTTCAAGATAATCCATCACCGCTTCCACGTCAATGACATCGCAGAACTTGGTCGCCATGTCAAAGAGGTTCCATTCATGCGACGCTGCCGCCCGGTCTTGGACGCATTGACGCGGGACAATCGGTGTGAAACGGTACGCCAGCGCATCCATTACTGTTGCGCGGACGCACGCACTGGTCGAACAGCCGGTCACGATGAGCGTATCCACACGCCGCTCAATGAGATAGGGCGCAAGGTGAGTGCCAAAAAATGCACTGGCATTTTCCTTGACTATGATATAGTCATTCGAGCTCGGTTTGAGCCGTTCATCAATTTCACACGCCCGCGCATCCCACGCGCGATATTGGGTAGGCTCCTCAGGATGGGTACGCGATGGGTCTGGCACATTCGGATGAAAGGCTGCGGTTGTGTAAATGACGGGAATGCCTTTGGCGTGACAAGCAGGCAATAGTTGTTGGATTCCGTGTATAGCTTCATCCAAGCGCGCCGAACCCGCAGGATAGGCGGGGTCTGTCCAACCATACGCCATATCAATGACCACCAAGGCAGGTCGCTTGCCAAAACCCGGCGGTTTCATAAAGATTCCGCACGCTTGATAGAGCTGCTCTACGGAATCAAAGGCTTGTTGTAGGGTCATATCATCCATTTAGTAAACTCCAATAAATTAAAGCGTAGGCTTGTTTAATTCGCGTTCGATTGCCAAGAGACGATTGTATTTGGCGAGCCGTTCGGAATGAGTAATCGAGCCAATCTTGATGTAATCGCCGCTCCATCCGACTGCCAAATCTGCCAACCAATTGTCTTCGGTCTCGCCGCTGCGTGCGCTGATAGTGACCGTCCAGTTTGCTTGGCGCGCCATGCGATATGCCTTTGCTGCTTCGGTCAATGTGCCAATCTGATTCACCTTGAGCAAGAGCGCGTTCGCCGCGTTTACGCTAATCGCATGTTCGATGCGCGCGGGATTGGTGCAGAGCAAATCGTCACCCAAGACCAGAGCGCGCCCCGCGACGCGTTCACTTAAGTGCGCCCAATTCGCCCAATCTTCTTCGGCGAGTCCATCTTCGATGCTGACAATTGGATAGCGCGCGAGCCAATCGCACAGCACCTCAATCATGCCTGCGCTGTCGAGCGGCGCATCGCCCAAATAATATTTTCCGTCACGATAAAATTGCGATGAAGCAACATCCACTGCCAATGCTATTTCGCGTCCGGGTTCCAAACCCGCCGCGCGAATTGCTTCCACGGCATCGGCGAGCATCGCTTCGACATTTGGAAACGGCGGCGCGAGTCCGCCTTCGTCGCCGGTCAGCGCACGCATGTTGTATTTGCGCGCAATGAGCTCGGCGGCAGATTGATAGACAGCAAAGACCTGCATCAAACTTTCATCAATCGTCTTGGCGTTGACGGGCACAAGCAGCACGTCTTGAATTGGAACTTGTCCGCCTGCGTGTTTGCCGCCGCTAAATAAATTCACCGTCAAGCGCGGCAGCTGTACGCCCGCTTGTCCGAGCAGGTCAGCAAAATGCTGATACAGCGGCACGCCACGTTTCTGCGCGTGCGCGCGGGCAAACGCGAGCGAGACACCGAGTATTGCATTCGCGCCGAGCCGTGCTTTGTTCGGGGTGGCATCCAGCGCGATTAATGCTTCATCTAATTCCGCTTGCGTCTCGAACGCGCGACCTGCTAACGCGTTTTGAATTTCGCTGGAAACATTTGCCACCGCGCGGCGACAGCCCAAGCCACGATAGCGCAGTGGATCGCCGTCACGCAGCTCTAAGGCTTCGGCGGTTCCAGTGGAAGCGCCCGAAGGCACCGAGGCAGCGGCGCGGAAGCCACTTGTGAATTCGCAGGTCGCTTCCAGCGTGGGGCGTCCGCGACTATCCAGAATTTCGCGCGCTTCAAGTTGTTGAATGGTCGGCATACAGGGAATAGAATGTTGCGCGCCAAGCTACCTACTTTAAATTACTCCAGCGTGGTAGGTCGAGCACTTGAGGATTCACAATCGCGGCGGGACGGCGTCCTGCCAAAATATCCGCGACATTTTGCGCGGCTTTGGTTTCCAATTCGACGACTGATTCTTCGGAATAGAACGCGACGTGCGGCGTAGCGAGCAAGTTCGGGGTGTGAAACAACGGGTGTTCCGGTGGCAAGCGTTCGGGTTCAAAGACATCCAGACCTGCACCCGCCAACCAGCCCTCTTGCAGTGCCTGTATCAACGCGTCTTGATCAATCACTCCGCCGCGCGAGGTATTGACGAGGAATGCTGTTGGCTTCATTTTTCGCAGTAGGTCTTGATTGACCATGTGCCGTGTTTGAGGGGTCAATGGCATGTGAACGCTAATAAAATCCGCGCGGGCAAACAAATCCTCAATACTCACGCGTTCGGTTTGATGTTGAGCAAAGATCGCTTCGGGCAAATAGGGATCATAGGCGCTAAGTTTCAAACCCAAGCCGCGCGCTTTGGCGGCGAGCGTTTGTCCGATTTTTCCAAAGCCGAGAATGCCGAGCGTGCGCCCGTTCATGCGATACATGGGCATTCCGGTCTTGAGTTCCCAATTGCCGTTGTAAATCGCTGTGTTATAGCGACAGACATTCCGCGCCAGCGCGAACATGAATGCGAGCGCATGTTCCGAAACTTCATCAAGACAATACGCGGGAACATTCGTCACCGGAATACCGCGCGCCGTTGCTTCGTCCACCGCGATGTTATCTACGCCAATACCGTAACGCCCAATCACTTGCAACTTGGTTCCGGCTTGGACGACGGCGGGCGTGACGTGAGCAAAGCAAGTGAGAATGGCATCGGCTTGCGGCGCGAGCTGTACCAACTCTGCTTCGCCGCCGCTTGGCGCGACGAGTAACTTGGCTCCGACCTGCGCCAGCACTTGCGCTTCAGGTTCAGTAGATGACCAGGTGTAATCGGTGACAAGGACTATTTTTTCGGTCATGGTGGAAATCCCTCACCCCTAGCCCCTCTCCCAACGGGAGAGGGGAACATTGCACTAGCTGCGCGCCTCTTTCAAGAAATTGCGCGCAGCGGGGACAAGGATTAATTCGAGGGTTGTGGCGATGTAGCGCGCGCCGCGGGCGCGCCACTGCCGCGCGCTTGCGGCATCGCGTACCAAAATGCCTACTGCCGCTTTACTATTTTTCGTGGCTTCGAGAATGCGTTCCATCGCGGCGGCGACTACGGGTTGATCGGGTTGCGCGGGAAAACCGTACGAGTTCGAGAGGTCGGTGGGTCCAATAAAGATGACATCTATATCCGGCACCGACGCAATCTCTTGAACATTCTCTACTGCCAACGTACCTTCAATCTGGACAATGACCATCGTTTCGGCGTTGGCTTGCTGAACGTATTCGCCCAATGTGCCGCGTTGTCCGTAATCCGCCGCGCGTATGCCTGCGAGTCCACGCCCGCCGCGCGGTTGATATTTCACGGCGCGCACAGCGGCTTCCGCATCTGACCGCGTGTTCACCCAAGGAATCTGTGCGCCTTGCGCGCCAATATCCATATAACGCAAAATTGTCGGCGGTTGATTGGTCGTCACGCGCACCAACGGCGTTACGTCGCGCAGCTCGGCGGCGCGCACCAAGTTTTCACAATCACGCGGTTCCAGCGTGCCATGTTCCGCATCGAACACAAAAAAATCCAAATCCTGATAGCCGAGCACTTCAACAAGCCCGGCATCGGCGGTGCGGACAAACGTACCGTACACAGTTTGTCCTGCTTGCAATTTTTCTTTGGTTTTATTTTTTCGCATGGTTATTCGTTGATAATAAGGTCATGTGCGCTTGTCGTCAATCGCTGCGCGCCGTTGGATGTAATCAAAAATGTATCTTCAATCTGCAAGCCGCCCCAACCCAATTCATAATACGGCAATTCGACGTTTAGCACCATGTCGGCTTGCAGTTGCACCGTACTGTCGGGTTTGATGTTTACGCCGTCATACAATTCCAGTCCGATAGTATGTCCGATGTGAGCACGCCCATATTGTGGAATGCCAGCCTTGCGAATGGTATTCATTGCCAACGCAAAGAGCTCGCCCAAGCGCGCACCCGGTTTGAGTTGCTCTGTGACAGCTTCCAAGCCACTACGACACGCCGCGTAATACGTTTTCAAAGGTTCGTTGGGTTCACCCAAACTCACAGTGCGTCCGGTATCTGACCAATACGAATGATAGGTCGCACCGTAATCGTGCCGCACCCATTCGCCTTGCTTGAGGTGGATGTTGTGTCCTTCCAGAGGAAAAATCATGCCGCCCAATTGTCCGGGTGCGCTCGAAACAAATTGCTGCACTGCTCCTTGCTGGGCGAGGGCGACGGCGTGCTGCTGCACAATGTCATCCCACGCCGCGCCCGCGCGACACGCATTGTACATGACGTGCCCGGCTTGTTCGTTGATGTGCGTGACTTGATTCAAGAGTGTGATTTCGTCTGGCGTTTTGATGAGACGAATTTCGCGAAAAATGGAATCGCCTGCGATAGGAGCCAAATCGGGCAGCGCAGAGTCACGCAGTTCATAGCCGATGCCTGTTTCATCGAACGCGACGCGCCCGCGCACCATTCCCAAGCGATTCAAGATTGTCTTGAGCGCATCAAAGGGTTCATGGAATGGTTTGCTGGCTTGCCACAAATCACGAAAGCGCGTCTCAACCTCGGTCAACTGCGCGTCCTGCGGAATATACACCCAAAACTCGCCGCTGGTTTCAATTTCATCTGCCCAAACCGTTTGTGCGGCGACAGTTGTCAACTCAACAGGCGGAATTAATAAAATGATGGGCGCGGCGGGGTCGCGTGAGAGAAAGGCGCGAATCGGCGGCAGGAGCGCGAAACCAAGTTTGCGTTCATAGCCTGTTAGATACGTAACATTATGCGGACGACTGGCGACGATGCCTTGCAGGTTGTGCGCCGCCATAATTTCATACGCGCGTTCGCGATTTAGAAACATGATTAACTTGAAGCTGCTTCGGCAATGCCCGCCGTGCGCCCACCATCCACAGGAAGGATTGCGCCTGTAATGTATTTTGATTCATCGGATGCAAGAAAGAGCGCGGCGTAGGCAATGTCTTCTGCTTCTCCAATGCGCCGCAGGGGAATCACTTTTTCGGTAGAGCGTTTTTGCTCGTCGAGATCGCTCCATTGGCTGAACGCGCGGCGCGTCATTTCTGTCCAAATCGAACCCGGCACAATCGCGTTGACGCGCACGTTGGAGGGTCCGTAGGCAACGGCGGCACCACGCGTCAAGGCAACCAGTCCGCCCTTGGACGCGCCATAGACCGGCATTCCCGGACGCCCGATAACTCCCGCGCTGGAAGCTGTATTAATGATAGAGCCACTGCCTTGTACAATCATGTGGGGCAGCACCTGCTTGATGCACAAAAACGCGCCCTTGAGATTGACGTTGATGAGGCGCTCAAATTCCTCATCGCTGGTATCGAGCAATTGTTTGGGAACAACGATGCCCGCGTTATTGAACAGCACATCAATGCGTCCGTACGCGGAAAGCGTATTCTCAACTAACGAGCGCACATCTTCCGCCGAGGTAATATCGGTACGCTGAAAAATTCCCTCGCCGCCGTTTTTGCGAATTTCTACAATCGCTTGTTCCCCAGCTTCAGTTTGAATATCGGCGGCAACCACGCGTGCGCCTTCTTGCGCGAATATCAACGCGGAAGCGATGCCAATCTCGCCCGACGCGCCGGTGATGATGGCGACTTTGTTTTGCAAACGCATTTCAATTTTTACAATTCGATATGGAACTGCTCTGCCGCCTGCTGGAGTTCGCCCCACGTAATATCATCAATCGGAATGCCCTCGCGTTCACGTTTTTCGCGGGTGCGTTGTTCCGGCTCGCCCGGCAGCATGATTTCTTTGTTGCCATCGGCGGGGAGCGCGCCTTTGACGATGGTAAAGAGCGTATCTACCGCCGCATTGTATTCTTGCGCCGAACGGAAAAAAGTTTGGTCAACGACGAGCAAGAATGCGCCGTTCTGAAGCTGTTTGTAGTTGGGATGCGAGGAAAACTCTGCGCCGCTGACGACGCCGCCCAAAACTTCCGCTAACAGCGAGAGACTATAGCCTTTGTGCTCGCCAAACGGGAGGATTGCGCCGCCATCATATAAATCGGAAGGGGTCGTCGTGGGCTTGCCCTCGCGGTCAACTACCCAACCGGGCTGAAGGGACAGACCTTTAAACATTGCCACACGCACTTTGCCTTCGGCAACTGCGCCCGTGGAAAAATCGGCGACGAGCGGCGGATATGTTCCGGCAGGAATCGCAAACGCGATAGGATTGGTACCGAGGATGCGCTGCCGCGAGCCGAATGGCGCGACCAGTCCGCCGGGACGAGAACCACTGACAATCATAAACGCGATGAGACCTTCATCGGCAGCCATGCCCACATACTCGCCCAAGCGTCCAATGTGCATCGCACCCGCAAAGCTCATGGCACACACTGCCGATATTTTTGCACGCTCGATGGCGACTTCCGTCGCGCGCCGCGCCACAATTTGACCGAACGCATCATGCCCGTCAAGCAAAACTGCCACACCATTGTCGCGCACAATCTCCGGCTCGGCGTCAGGCACAATCATGCCGGATTTTATTGCTTGCAGATATTGCGGAATGCGTACAAAACCGTGCGAGTCCACCCCGATTAAATTGCTAGCGACGAGCGATTGCGTGACTTGGCGCGAGATATTTTCTTGAACGCCCGCCGCGACAAAGATGCGTGTACCGATTTCTTCTAACTGCGCTTTGCTAAACGTTGGCATAAGGTCTCCGCAGTGCCGAATGAGTCACAATTATTTGCTACGCTAAAACGAGATAGGGCTGTTCAAGCACACGCTTTAAAGCTTGAAGAAACTGCGCCGCGACTGCACCATCTACCGCGCGATGGTCGGCGTTGAGTGTAAGATGCATTACCGGGCGCAAGGCAATTTGTCCATTCACATTGCGCGGCACATCTTCAATCACGCCGACGGAAAGGATTCCGACTTCGGGGAGGTTGAGAATCGCCGTGAACTGTTCAATCTCGAACATGCCAAGATTGGAAATGGTGAATGTACTGCCGCGCACTTCGGCAGGTTTCAGATTGCCCAAACGCGCACGCGCGGCGAGGTCGCTGATTTCGGATTGAATTGCAGCGAGTCCTTTGTGCTGAATATTTTTTACGACAGGCACAATCAATCCATCCGCGAGCGCAACGGCAATGCCGATGTGAACCGCGTGGTACTCGCGAATTTCACCCTCAATCAAATGCGCGTTCAGGCGCGGATGCTTTGCGAGAACGTCTGCCACCAATTTTGTTAAGACAGTGGTCAAGGTCAGCGCGTGTCCCGCTTGTTCTTGAATGATTGGATCGAGCTGCGCCATCATGCGTTGCACTTCGGACATTTCTATGGAAATCGTCAAGTTAATATGCGGCGCGGTTTGGTAGCTCGTCTGCAAACGTTCGGCGATGCGCTGGCGCATTGCGGTGAGCGGCACGCGCGTAAATTCTTCTGGCGCGCTGGCTTCGGGTGCAATGGTCTTGGGCTGTGTCTGAATAATTTTTTGAATATCGCGGAGTCGCACTGCGCCGCGCGGTCCCGAACCATTGACCTGTTCCAAATCTATTTGCTGCGCGAGAGCAAAACGGCGCGCTTGCGGCGTGGCGGCGCGGAGGCGCGGTTGAAATGATTCTTGGGTTTGTTGGGTTTGCGCGAACGCGAGTACATCCGCTTTCTGAATGCGATTGTTGGTGGCTTGAATTTTGGACAGGTCAACGCCCAACTCTTTTGCCAGCCGTTCCGCAACGGGGGTACTTGGGATAGACCTGTCAGGTTTCTGAAAACCTGACAGGTCTTGCTGTGGAATCAATTCCGCAATGACCTGACCTACCGGAATTTTGTCGCCCGCTTTCGCGCGCACATTGACGAGAATGCCCGCGCCCGGCGATTCGATTTCGACATTCACCTTGTCGGTCTCGATTGCCATGAGCGGTTCGCCTTTGTTCACATACTCGCCTTCGCGCTTGAGCCACTCAACCAGCGTTCCGGTATCCTGTGCCATTTCCATGGCGGGCATGATGATTTCGATACTCATAAGCGCAGATTGTCATTTCGAGCGGAGCATCGCCGTTGTTGCGATGCGGAGTCGAGAAATCTTAATCACCGAGACCTTGTATGCCCATCGGAGAGATTTCGGCGATGGAATACATCGCAGCAACTGCGGCTCGAAATGACAGCTAGTATTTATTCCACCATAGATTTAGCAAGGGCGACGACAGTTTCGACGTGGGGAATCGTCAAATCTTCCAACACGGGTGTAAAGGGAATCGGCACATCCATCGCGGCGATGCGTTCGACGGGGGCATCGAGATGATAGAACGCGCCTTTGTTGATGCGTGCGGCAATCTCGGCGCTCGCACCAAAATTTTGATGTCCTTCGTCAATGACAATGCAGCGCGACGTTTTGATGGCAGAGCGCACCAGCGTTTCTTCATCGAGCGGCGACAACGTGCGCGGGTCAATCACTTCCGCGCTAACGCCCATGCCCGCGAGCTGCTGCGCCGCCTCCAACGCGAGCGGAACCATACTGGACATGGCAATCAACGTAATATCCTCGCCTGCGCGTTTAATGTCCGCCACGCCGAGCGGCAGCACATAGTCTTCATCCGGCACGAATCCTGTTTGGCGATAATTTTGTTTGTCTTCAAAAAAGATTACGGGGCTGTTATCGCGAATAGCGGCTTTCAATAAACCTTTGGCATCGTACGGGGTCGAAGGGACGGCGACGCGCAAACCGGGGATATGGCAGAACCACGCATACAGCGTTTGCGAATGTTGCGCGGCGGCACGGCGTCCCGCGCCCATTGTGGTGCGAATTGTGAGGGGCACGCGCAATTTTCCGCCCGACATGTAATGCACTTTTGCGGCTTGGTTCACGAGTTGATCCATGACGAGCGTCGTAAAATCACCGAACATGATTTCGACAACGGGGCGCATTCCGACCATCGCCGCGCCCACCCCCAAGCCCGCGATGCCCGCTTCGGAAATCGGTGTGTCCATCACGCGGTCAGGACCAAATTCTTTAATCAAGCCCTCGGTGATTTTGTACGTGCCACCGGGCAATCCCACATCTTCGCCAATCAACATCACAGTGGGGTCGCGGCGCATTTCTTCGCGCAATGCTTCGTTAATCGCTTGCCCGATGGTAATTTCGCGTCCGCTAGATGGCATAGACATGCAGTGTGACCTCCTCCGGGGATGGGAAAGGCGCTGCTTTGCCAAATTCAATCGCCGCCGCCATTTCATCATTCACTTGTTGCGCGATGGTTTCCAATTCGGTTTGCGTGACGCCGTATGATGTAATCAGCGTTTGCCCCAAGCGTTCAATCGCGTCGAGCTTGCGCCATTCATTTTCTTCATCGCGTGTGCGGTATGCGCGGTCACGGTCACTCATGCCGTGTCCCAAAAAGCGGTAGGTGTTACACACGAGAAAGGTCGGACCTTCTCCCGCTCGCGCCCGCGTTACTGCCTGTTGCGTCGCGTCATAGACCGCACATACGTCCATGCCATCTACCACCGGCGAGGGAATACCGAATGGCTCGCCGCGTTTAGAAATTTCTCCGGCAGTCACATGCTGCATCGGTGTGTATTCGCCGTACTGATTGTTTTCGCAGACATAGAGCACGGGCAGTTTCCAGAGCGCTGCCATATTCATCGCTTCGAGCAGCACTCCTTGATTCGCCGCACCGTCACCAAAGAAACACGCGACCACTTGGTCGGTCCCGCGTCGTTTTGCGCCCAACGCCGCACCTGTCGCCAACCCGATACTGCCACCGACAATCGCGTTTGCGCCGAGATTGCCGTTCTCTTGGTCGGCAATGTGCATCGAGCCGCCTTTGCCACGACAGTAGCCATCTACTTTGCCAAAGAGTTCGGCAAACATGCGGTCGGGGCGCGCGCCTTTGGCTAGACAATGTCCATGCCCGCGATGTGTGCTTGTGATGTAATCATCGCGGCGCAGCGCATTGCATACGCCAACGGGCACGGCTTCTTGTCCAATCGAAACATGCGCGATGCCTGGAATGAGCGTGCGCGCATACAAGTCCATCACGTTTTCTTCAAAGATGCGGATGGTCAGCATCTCACGATACATGCGTAACAACTGGTCACGATCAAGTGAACTCATAACATTTCCAAGCAAAGAGAATCTATCCACAGATTACACAGATTACACAGATTTATTTTTTTATCTGTGTAATCTGTGTAATCTGTGGACGCTTTTTTATTTTTGCGGAAGTGAATCGCGCAGCTCGACGAGCGCTTTCCAAACATCATCTTCCATCGGCATGCCGTCGTGTTCGCGTTTTTCGCGCGTGCGTGCTTCCAAGTCGCCGGGGACGAGCACTTGGTTAAATCCGGCTGCGGGCGGGACGGCGTGAATACGGGCTTCCATTTCTTGCGCGGTCTTTAGATACTGTTCCGTCGGTTGAAACAAATCATCGCGAAAGACAATCATTGTCACGCCTTGATGCCGCATAATCGGACCGCCGCGCGCCGCGTCCGCGTACGCATCCGCGCCGCTGAAAATGCGCCCGAGAAATTCCGCTGCCATCATCAAACCATAGCCCTTGTGCGCACCAAAGGGAACGTGTGCGCCGCCTGCAAAAAAATCATTGGGGTCGGTGGTAGGGTTGCCGTCTTTGTCCACGATATAGCCCGGCGGCACTTGTTCATTGCGCGCCCGTGCGTTGACGATTTTGACGCCCGATGCGGCGGTGGTGGCAAAGTCAAACATCATCGGGTGATTTTCTTCCATCGGCAAGCCAACAGAAATTGGATTGGTGTGCAGGACGCGCGTGCGTCCACCGTACGGTGCGGCAGCGGGTTCCACTTCGGAATAGCCGCCCGCCCACAGCATTGCCACCATGCCCTGCGCCGCTGCCATTTCCACGTAATAGCCCAAGCGTCCGATGTGATGCGCTTGAATCATCGAAACGATGGAAATGTTTTGCGCGCGCGCTTTTTCAATCGCGACCTTCATCGCGTATTTCGCGGCGACCTGTCCGAACGTCCAGTTGCCGCTGACGAGCGCGCTGGTCGGTGACTCGCGCAAAACTTGCGGCGACGCATCGGGGACAATATCGCCTGCCTGGACACCTTTGACGTAACCGCCCAAATGCCAAATGCCGTGCGTATCTACGCCGCTTAGATTTGCCGAGACCAAATGCGTAGCAACGGTTTCGGCGTTCTCACGTGTCGCGCCAGCGCGTACCAAAATTTCCGTACTCAGAGCAACAGCTTCACTTGCACTTTTCGTCAACATGAAAGAGACCTCATAGACCTATGGGGCTAATTGGGCGACATGACGTCACCCCTGCCGCGCCCGCGCACAATCATGGTTTCAATATCTTCGAGCGTCGAATTTTTCACTTCCAGCACACCTTGACGTTCGCCGCCTTTGAGTACCATCACGCGATTGCCCACCGCGAGCAGGTCAGGCAAGCGATGCGTGATGAGAATGATAGACATGCCTTGATCGCGCAAGCGCGCAATGAGTTGGAGCAAGGTATTTGCCTCGCGCACGCCCAATGCCGCACCCGGTTCATCCATAATCAAAATTTTTGCGTCGAAACTGGTCGCGCGGGTGACAGCAATCATTTGCCGCTGTCCGCCCGACATGCGTTCGACCAAGAGACTTGGTGAGCTGATGTTGATTTTTAAATTATTCAAAAAAGCTTCCGTCTGGTGATACATTGCTTTTTTGTCGAGAAAGCTAACGCCTAAAATTTTGCGTGTGATTTCGCGCCCCGTAAACACATTCGCCGCAACATCAAGATTGTTGAACAGCGCGAGGTCTTGATAAATCATTTCAATGCCGCGCGCTCGCGAATCGCGCGGGTTTTGAAAAACGACGGGTTGCCCTTGCACGAATATTTGTCCTTCGTCCGCCGTCTGCGCGCCAACGAGAATTTTCATGAGCGTAGATTTGCCCGCCGCGTTATCGCCGACGAGTCCCAACACTTCGCCGCGCCGCAGTTCCAAATCTACGCCGCGCAATGCCTGTACATTTCCAAACTTTTTGGAAATGCCTTTCATCTGCACAACGGGTTCGGGTTCAGTCACGTCTCGTTCGCTTTCTGAGAGAGCAAGTGCATAGTATCAGACCTACCACAATCGCTCACGATTCCATGAGCGTAGCAGGCGTTCTCTAACGCGATGTCCGCAAGATTAAGCTTGAGACAGCGTTATTAGTTCGCACAGCGAACGACGAACGCCTGCTACGCAAATTTGTACCGATCTACTTCATCAGTGTCGTATCTACGTACTCTTTGATTTTCTTCCAGTTGGCATCTACATCGTTCTTGTAGGTGTCCACATTGCTCTTGTCAATCATCGTCACGCCGAGGTCGAGGAACTTGGCAGTAGGCTTGAGTCCTTTTTCCGCCATGAGGTACGGAATGTAGACCATCAAGTAGCCTTGACCGAACGGTTGCTGCGAGAACGAGAACGCGATGCTGCCATCTTTGATGGCGGCGAGCGTTTCGGGTTCGTCGTCCGCGCCCGCAATGATGATGTCGGTGCGCTTGGCATTCTTGAACGTGGTCGCCGCGCCGAGCGCTGAGGTGGAAATGACTGCCCAATAGCCGTTCATGTCGGGATGGGCGGTGAGCGCCTGTTCCGCACAGCCCGTCGTGCCTTCGGGTGTGCCGCAGTTGGGAATGGTGTCAATGATTTTGATGTTCGGATAATCCTTTGCCATTTCTGCGGTGAAGGCATCTACGCGTGCTTGTTCGTTTGCATCACCAAGTGGTCCGCGGGCAATCACGACATTGCCTTTACCACCTAAAAGATCACCCATCTTTTTGGCGACATTGCCGCCGATTTGACCGTAGCTAGTTGCAAAGCAAATCTGTGCGACGCCATTATCGGGCGGACACGCGCCGGTTTGAGCGACAGAAACGCCTAACTTGGCAACTTCACCTGTGGCAGTTTCCAGCGAGTTGGGGTCCGCCGCAACAGAGGTAAGCCCTTTGAGACACGGGAAGGTCGTTGCCTCTTCGATATAGGCGATTTGTTTATCGAGGTCATAATACGATGCCGAAAGCCAAATGACTTTACGGTTCAAATCTTTGCCCGCTTGTTCTGCTGCCGCGTTCATCGAGGTCAGATACGGCGCAATGAGCGGCGAGGTGCCGACGTACACATAATCTTCGGGCTTGCACGCGGCAGCTTGCGGTGTCGCCGGGACGATGACCGTCTGTTGGACAATCTGCGGCGGAGCTGTGGGTGCAGGCGCGGCTGCTGGGACGGGCGCACACGCGGCGAAGGCAGCGGCAACGATGACGAGTACGACGAAAATGGATATGGTAACTTTCACGGTTTCTCCTCCTCCTTTGGGGGACTGTGTGGGATTGATTCGACCGGCGGCGGGCAGCCAACCCGAGTTTCTTGTTTATCCAAAGCACGTGCAGCTTGGATAATTTTGAGAAATTTGCATGAACAGACTAGGCTTGATTCTCCTTTACTTAAAAAACAGATTTACTCTTTCCCCATCAGTTTGCGCAGCGTTAATTCGCCGCGGCGGAATTGGTCAATCAAGAGCGCAATCAGGACGAGCAAGCCCTGTGCGACATCTTGCAAAAAGATATTGAACTGGAGCAAGACCATCGCATCTTTGACAATGCCCGCGACGGCAGCACCCATGAATGTGCCTGCCATCGAACCGACGCCGCCCGAAAGCAGCGTGCCGCCAAGAATCGCAGCAGTGACGACGGGAAATAATAAGTCCTGCCCGATGGTGGGAATGGCATTGCCGACGCGTCCTGTGACCACCACACCGCCCAATGCGGCAAGCGTGCCGCTGATGACAAAGATGCCGATGCGTACGCGGTCAATGTGAACGCCGCTCAAGCGCGATGCTTCCGCGTTTCCGCCAATCATCAGCACGCGCCGCCCAAACACAGTGCGTGTCAGCAAAATGTGCATGACGATGACGATAATGAGCATTGCTAGCACGGGCGCAGGAAACGGTCCGAGTTCACCTTGACCAAGCCATAAATAGCTCTCAGGCAGGTTGGTAACTGGCGCACCCTGCGTGATAAAGTAATTCAAGCCCTGATAGACGGCGGCGGTCGCAAGCGTGAGGACGATAGGATGAAGCCGAAAGCGCGCCATCAAAATGCCGTTGACCAAGCCGCAACCCGCGCCGATGGCAAGTGCAATCAGAATGGCAACGACTGGTGGCACTCCGAGCGATTTGACGGCGAGCGCGCCGCACATGGCTGCCAAACCCGCGACCGAACCCTGTGACAAATCGAACGCGCCGGAAATAATCACGAGGGTTTGTCCCGTCGCTACAATCGTCGTGACCGAGATTTGTCGGAGAATCGAGACAAGGTTGTACTGGGTGCGAAAAGGCGGTGAGATGACAAACATGACCGCGATGAAAAGCACCAGCGCGATAAAGATGCCCGATTCGCGATAGCCCAGCAAACGGCGCACTTGGTCCGACCAATCCGGCGAAGACTTTTTTTCGAGAGTTGCCATTCACTTGCTCCGTCGCAAATTCATTCGATTGGAACGCGTGTCAGCTATGCAAATTCAAAACATCAAGCGCGCAAGTTATCCGGCAAGGTATTGGCTTCGAGATACTGTCCCGTGATGTGGTCTGAGAGAGCAGAAGCAAAAAAGACAAAGGGGGCAATATTTTCTTCAGGCAAAGTTTTTTGGTCGTGCGGCATTTCATGGGGTGCAGGCGGATTGGGTTCGCCGTGAATTCGTGCGAGTTCCATGCGCGCTTCATGATCCAAACGCGTCCGCGCGCTCACGCCAATACAATTCACATTGATGCCATAGGGCTTGCATTGTTCCGAAAGCATTCGCGCTAGCCGATTCGTCGCGGCTTTGGTGAGACCATAGGCGGCGAGTTCGGGACGACGACTCGCCCACGCATCACTGTAACCCGCGACCGAGCCGACAATAATAATTTTGCCGGAGCGTCGCTGAATCATCGCAGGCAGCGCGGCATGAACACAGCGCACCATGCCGACCACATTCACATCATAGAGTTCCAACCACGCATCCGGGTCAGTTTCCCAAATCATTCCAACCGGACCATTCGCCGCCGCGTTGGTGACGAGAATATCCGTCGCACCGAGTTCTTGATGCACGCGTTCAAACAGCGTATTCACCTCATGCGTTTTCATCACATCGGTTGGAATAGCGAGCGTGCGTGTGCCGCGTGTGTTTAGCTCCTGCGCCAATTGCTCAATCTCGCTTGCTGTGCGCGCCGCCAGCGCAATCGTCGCGCCCTCCGCCGCGAATGCTTCCGCTACCGCGCGTCCCACGCCGCGCCCTGCGCCTGCAATCACCGCCACTTTGCCCTTGAGCAAATCCATGTTCTAAATTCCGTAAAACGCCTGCGCGGTGGTGTGAAACAACGCGCGTTCATCGGAGGGCGTAAGCGTACCAAGCGCGGCTTGCATGGCGGCGAGCGTGTAGGGGTAATTGGACTGCATCAAGATGAGCGGGAAATCGCTGCCCCACATCAAACGCGTAGGATGGAATTGTTCCAGCTCATACTGCACAAAGGGTTTAACCCATTCGACCTGCCAACCGCGCCCCGGATGCGCGACCAGCTCCGCTAAATCTTCTCCGCGCGGACTGAGCGACAGTTTGACGTGAACAGGCGTGTCGGCGGAGAGCTGTTTCATAGCAGCGAACCAATCGGCGGCGTGAGCAGCGTTTGGATTCATGTCGGGCTTACCCAGATGCTCAATGACGCCCTTTAATTCAGGAATCGCTGCATAGACCTTGAGAATATCCAGCAGGTGATAGGAACTAATCAGAAACTCGAACGCAAGCCCATGCGCCGCAACTTGTTTTAATCCTTCAAGCGTTTTCGATTGAGTCAAAATGTCGCGGTCGGCATGTCCCTCGAACCGCGCCCGCACTGCTTTTACTTTTGGATTCTCACGCCACGCCGCAAGCTCTTGCGACAGCTTGGGACTGGACAAATCCACGAACGGTACGATGGCGGCAATCGCATCGGACGAAGCGGCTGTTTCTCTCATGAAGCGACTAAATTCGGCGGACGTGCCCGCTTCGACGAAAACGCACGAGGTTACTCCACACGGACGCGCGGCTTGGAGAAAATCGGTCGGACCGAACGATTGATAAATCGGCTGCCATTCGGGTGTCGGAAACACAGTGCTCGGCAGCGCGAGATTCCAGAAATGAACGTGCGTATCTATGATAGGCGCAAGTCCAGTCGAGTTCACGCGGCATCATCCTTTTGGTACGCGTTCACTTGGACGATTTCGCCGCGTATGCCGACGGGTGTGGTAAAGAACGCATACTGCACGCGGTCAGGACGATCCAGCAGAGCCACATCAATTTGATTGGGTGTTTCGGTATCAAAGACCACGCCTGTCGCTTTGAGGTCGTTCATCGCCGCTTCAATGTTATCCACTTCCCACGCCACATGCTTGACGATGCCCGCCGTTGCGTTCAGTTCGACTTGACGCAGCTCCAGCCCCGGATACCAGACAACCTTGAAACCATCGGGACGCGTGAGCTCGCGGAGTTTTTGGATGCCGCGCGCATCCAGATATTGCTTGGTCGCTTCCAAATCGGCAACATCAAAGGCAGAGTGAGTGGCAAGAATGTTGAACATGAGAAATAGGTTTTACTGACAGGTGTAGCCGCCATCAATCACGAGCGTGTTGCCCGTCATATAGCTGGAGGCATCGGACGCGAGATAGACGACGCCGCCTTTCAATTCTTCAGGAACTCCGGCGCGACCCATTGGCACGCGCGACATCCAAAATTCCCAACGCGCGGGGTCTTCTTGTTGGAGCTTGACCACGGGCGGCGTAATCATGTAGCCGGGCGCAATCGAGTTGACGCGAATTCCAAAGGGTGCCCATTCCACCGCGAGCGATTTCGTCACCATGATGACGGCGGCTTTGGCAGAGTTGTAATGCGCGTGTTCTTGCGGATACAGCACACTAATACCCGCCATGCTCGCGATGTTGATAATGTTGCCGCGTTTTTGGCGTGACATGGGTTTGAATGCGGCGCGGGAAAAATGGAAAATGCCAAAGACATCAATCTCGTAGGTAATGCGAATGTCGGCGAAATCAATTTCTTCGGCTGCGCCCAAAATGCCCACGCCCGCGTTGTTGATGAGAATATCGAGCGTGTCCCATTTTTCTATGAACGCGCTCACAGTGCGCTGTGCATCTTCCTCTTTAGTCACATCGCCGTGAAATGCGAGGGTTTTAACGCCTAACGCGGCAATGTCTTGCGCCGACTCTTGGGCGCGTTCCAAATCGAGGTCCACAATGGCAACATTCGCGCCTGCTTCGGCGAGCGCAGTCGCCATTGCTTTGCCCAAGCCGCGTCCGCCACCCGTCACGAGCGCGTTGCGTCCGGCGAGACTGAACATCCCATCAAGCGCCATGTGCTGATTCCTTTGGCAGCGGACTCCATTCACTCGCGGGGTCTTTTTTGTTCCAGCGTCCGAGCTCTTTTTGAATTCCCGGCAGCTCGCTCCACTTTTTCGCAATTGCCCAAAACAGTCCGAGCGTTTCAGGTCCCTCGTTCTTGAGATAATGGTTCAATCCATCGGGAATAAAAACTACATCGCCCGCTTGAATATCATGCGGTTGATTTTCAATAAACAATTGACCTTTGCCCGCAAAGACGTAATAGACTTCTTCTTGTCCGGGGTGACGATCCGAATGTCCTTGCGTGCCGGGGCGTACCCAAAAGAGACCCGCGGTGTATTGCTGTGAGCCGCACGTATCTTCCGTCACCATCACGCTGTCGCGCATCGTCGCATCGGGGGATTCGATGAACGGAACGTCGTGTACTTGAAAAACGATTTTCTGTTGACTACTCATAGTCCTGTTCCTCCCTTGGAACTCGTACTTGGGTGTTGAATCGAACGGTGAGTTATTTTTCTTGGCGAACGGCTTTGGTGGGGGCGTAGAGCCGTTCTTTTAATTCCGAGATGGAATAATTGGGGCTGTCCATCCAATCAAAAAAAGTTTGTTCTTCCTGACGCACGGCACGCGCGCGTTCGAGCACCGCGCCCGCAATGTCGAGGGGAATTTGTAATAAGCCGTTTTCATCGCCGTACAGTAAATCGCCTTGTTGAATGGTCAAACCGCCAATGGACACATTGATGCCCATATCTAAAAAGGTACCATGCCCATGCGAGACGACCCAGCCCGGCGCAAAAATATGAAAGCCCGGCGCGCGGTTGCGAATGCCCGTAATGTCACGGTTCGCACAATCCGAGACCACGCCGACGCCACCGAGTCTTTGAAACGCCATCGAAATCATTTCGCCGACAAAGCAGCTGCGAAGCGGGTCAGGTCCCATGTGCTTGCATACGACGACAAACGGTTTGGGCGCGGCATCTACGGCTTCAAGCAATTCGGCAAGCTTGAGTGGGCGCGTATCGCCTGCGCTTACGCTGTCGGCAGTGAGCGTAAAGGCATAGCCCACCATCGGCTTGTAATCGGGGAACTGACATTTAATGTCCAGCGACGCGTAGCCTGTGATGGGATCGCGCACTTTCATGTATTCGATGGCGTTCGAGATGGTCGGCGCATCGAGTTCGCGCAGTCCTTGCAGAACTTCCGCCGGAACAAGTTTTGAGGTCAAGAGACGTACCTCTCCAGAGAGATGGTGGGACTTAGACTTGCAAATCGCGATAGGTGGTCATCGAGCGTTGGAGATGCTTGTAGACAAAATGCTCCGCCGCCGCCGGGTCTTTATTCACAATCGCGCTGACGATATTGGTGTGTTCTTCAATCACCACCGCAGGCGAAGAACGCGCAATGAATCGTTTAAAGCCACCAGTGCGATTAATGATTTGCAAACGCCCCGCCATAATCATCGGCAGGATGGCGCGCAGTAAGGTGGCGAGCGGCGCATTGTGCGAAGCATCCGCCACCCGTGCGTGGAGTTCCATATCGCAGCGCGTAAAAATTTCAAAGTGCTCTTCGACATCAATGCCCTTTGCAATAATGTCGCGCATCTCCCCAAGTGTCTCACGGAGTGCCTTAATATCTTGCTCATTCGCATATTGCGCGGCACGCGGGGCAGCAACCAATTCCAACGCCTGACGGATGACATACAAATCGAGAAGGGACGATTCTTCGAGCTTGAGCAATAAAGTGAGCGTCTGCGTCAAGGTGTCCTTCGGATTGGCACGCACAAACGTGCCGCTCCCATGTCGCACTTCGACAATGCCGCGCGCCTGCAAGTTGCGAATGGATTCGCGGATGACCACGCGGCTCACGCCGAACTGCTCGGCAAGTTCTCGCTCACTAGGCAGCTGGTCACCTTGCTTGAGTTTGCCCTGCGCGATGAGCTCTTCAATTTGTGCGACGATTGTTTGATATGCACGCTCTGGTGCAATGGGTTGAAAGACCATAGCAAACTACCTATCTACCGAATTCAAAGGAAGGCGTACTAGTGAAATTGGAAGCAATTCCGAAGGAGAAAGCCAAATGAGGTATAGACAGTTGACCTTGCAGAAGAATATACACTCGATTTTCAACTTTGTCAATAGAAAGAAAAAACGTTCTTGGTAAGGTGTCTATACCACTTTCGGCGGCGTCTTTACTTGGATTCAATCTATGTGCTCTCACCTATGGCAAGTCTGTCCTGAAAGAATGCAGTAGCGGTCTCTGCCAAGAGCTTTAACGACTATGTACTGTTATTGACCACGTGCACTTGGCAGTTCATGCTTACACGCCAGACCATGCTGAATAGATGTGATTGTTCAACAGCAGTAACTTTGGCAAATAGTTATGCTTGGTTGTTCTTTCACGGGAATGCAAATTAAAGCACCGCGGCTCTTGGGTAGAAATTGCTTCGGTTCTTTTTCAAAATCAATCTGCGAATGCTCAAGTGTTTGTGCGCTTGCGGTAGAACGCGCCGCGACGCGCGAGCGATTACAGAATATCAAGAACGCGATTTGACAGGTGTAAGTTACAATGTCAAAATAGTTTACCCCGTATCGTGCAATCAAGATGTCAAATGGATGCTCAAGTCTGTGCTGTTGTCCTCACGCGTAATCGGCTTGGAATGCTCCAGCAAGGCATTGAGCATCTGAGACAGCAAACCCACAAGTTGTCGGGGATTGTGGTCGTGAACAATGGCAGTGAGGATGGCACACGCGCTTGGCTTGATGCCCAAGCTGACCTCATAAGTATCCATCAAGAAGACGTCGGATCCGGCGGTGGTTTTGCGACCGGGATAAATCGGGCATACGCGGACGGGTTCGACTGGATCTGGGTCTTTGATGATGATTGTATTGCGGACTTTGACGCGCTCGCTTTCTTGATGGAGGCGACTGTCACGCGACCGGAAGGCAGAGTATTCAATTCGCTTTGTGTTACCAACAACAATTCTGCGCTTCCAATGGGTGGGGCAGTCTGTGTGCGTACGAACTCCTCCAATTCCTCGCACGGAGAATTTGTTTACAGTACCGACGAGCTGCGAGCCCGTGCGGATGAACGTGGAACGATAGATTCCGTCGGTGGGCAGTTCTTTCTTGGGACGTTCCTCCATCGCAGCGTGATAGAAAATGTCGGCTTTCCAGCACAGTGGGATCCGAAGCTTGGAATTCACGTGACTTGAAGTCGC
>JADMIO010603927.1_pt1 | contig 71424 bp, 55 predicted proteins | sample 8958161 | NCBI WGS metagenome assembly JADMIO01 (sample SAMN16585339, study PRJNA669376) | soil metagenome | isolation source: Crop rotation soil | place: USA: Cullars Rotation, Alabama | collected 2011 | reverse complement strand
CGCGACAACTTGTCCACGTGGAATTCTAAGCTTAGGATCCCAATGTGCTGGAAAGCCAAAAAGGGTGCGCGCATTACTTCGCACATCGCGCTACCGGGACGTTTTCTGGTCTACATGCCGACTGTAGAGCACGTTGGCGTGTCGCGCAAGATCGAGTCAGACAACGAGCGCCATCGCTTGCGGAAGTTGATCCAGACGATCCGCGCTGAAGAAGACATTCCGTCGGGCGGTTTTATCGTTCGCACCGCGGGAGTCGGCATCAGCGAGAAGGAATTGCGCGAAGACGTTCGTTACCTCGTGCGCACGTGGCTGGACATCAGAGGCGGGGCGGAGAAGTCGAAAGCGCCGGCGCTGGTCCATCGCGATCTCGACCTGGTCCAACGACTGCTGCGCGATCAGTTGTCGGACGACTTTGAGTCGATACGCGTTGATTCGGAGGATGAGTACCAGGCGATTATCGAGTTTATCAATCGGATACAGCCGCGTTTGGTGAAGCGCGTAAAGCTTTACACGAAGGAGCAGCCGATACTCGAGGCTTACGGCGTACAGGCTGAGATCGACAAGGCGATCAAGCCGCGTGTGTGGCTCAAGTCGGGTGGCTACTTGGTGATCAATCAGACTGAGGCGCTGGTTGCGATCGACGTTAACACGGGCAAGTTTGTCGGGCGTGGCAGCGGCCGTCTTGAAGACACGATCACGCGTACGAACCTCGAAGCAGTTGACGAGATCGTGAGGCAGATACGTCTGCGTGATCTCGGCGGCATCATCGTGCTCGACTTGATCGACATGGAAGAGCGTCGCAACCGCCAGAAGGTGATGCAGGCGCTTCAGGAAGCGCTGCGCAATGACAAGTCGCCGACAAAGGTGCTGTCGTTCAACGACTTCGGTTTGGTGATCATGACGCGAAAGCGTGTGAAGCAGTCGTTGGAGAGAACGCTTTGCGCGCCGTGTCAGTACTGCCAGGGAGCGGGCCTGATCAAGTCGCCGCAGACGATCTGTTACGAGCTGCTTGAAGAAGCGCGGCGGTTAGCGAAGGGGATTAACGGCGACAAGGACAACAAGCAGGTCACGTTGCGGATCAATCCGGACGTGGCGAAGGCGCTGCGCTCCAGCGAGCGCGACGTGATGGTGGAAATTGAGGATTACCTTGGCCCAATCGACATCACGAGCGATCCAACGATCCACCAGGAGCAGTTCGACTTCGCGGTAACTTAGGCTACGGATTTATAGGACGCGGTTAGATAGAACAAGTCAGGAAGAGGGGCTTGCCCCCGCTCGCCCGATCAGCGGGGGCAAGCCACCCTTCCTGACTTATTCTTTATTTTGAGACTTGTTCTTTTATTTAAGATTCTTCTTTATTTGAGACTTTCTTTATTTGGAACTTTGTTCTTTATTTAGTTGATTTTGTCTTAGTGTCTTTGTGGTTAAGCTAACTGCAAGGCCGGTTCGCTGCGATTTACATGCTTGTAGAGAATGTCGCGCTGTTGGGGGATGAAGCCGGCTTCGCTAATGAGGAATTGAAGCATCTTCTCGTCGGCCGTGTTGTTGGCGCCCGCGGCTGAGACGACGTTTTCCTCGATCATGATTGAGCCCATGTCGTTGGCGCCGAAACGCAGCGCCACTTGCCCGAGACGCAAACCCTGCGTCAGCCACGACGACTGGAAGTTTTCGATGTTGTCGAGGAAGAGACGCGAGACCGCCAGCATCTTCAAGTAATCCACGCCCGTCGGTTCGTCTTTGATCTTGCGCCCGAGCGCGGTGTTCTCGCGTTGGAACGTCCACGGAATGAACGCCGTGAAGCCGCCAGTCTCATCCTGCAGATCGCGAATACGACGCAAATGCCTGACGCGGTGTTCGACACGGTCGCCGATGCCAAACATCATCGTCGCTGTCGAGCGCAGGCCGACGCGATGCACCGCACGCATCACTGCCAGCCACTCGTCCGTCGTACACTTGGTTGCAACTCGCTTGCGCACTTCATCGTCGAGAATCTCCGCGCCGCCTCCGGGCAGACTGTAGAGACCCGCTTCTTTCAGCCGCGCCATGATCGTTTCGTAGTCGAGTTTCGAGATCAGGTGGATGTTGTGAATCTCAGGCGGCGAGAAGCAGTGCAACTGAAATCCCGGATACTTCTCACGCAGCGAGCGCAGCAGGTCTTCATACCATTCGATGCCGAAGTCAGGATGCAGCCCGCCCTGCATCAGCACCCCCGTGCCACCGAGCGCGATCGTCTCGTCGATCTTCTGGCAGATCTCTTCGAAGGTGCGGACGTAAGTATCCGGCGCGCCGGGGCGACGATAAAACGCGCAGAAGGTGCAGACGACGTTGCAAACGTTCGTGTAGTTGACGTTGCGATCGATGATGTAGGTGACGATGTTGTCGGGATGACGCCGGGCGCGTATCTCGTCAGCCGCGACGCCCATGCGCGCGACGTCGTGCGATTCGAGCAGCGTCGTACACTCTTCGACCGTCATGCGCTGCCCGGCGAGCACGCGATCGAGAATCGGTTGAATGCTGGTGGACATGATCAGGTGAATTGTAACGGCTTTACGCGCTCGATCAAGCCGTGCTTGAACGCCAATTCAAAATAGAGTCGCAAACCTCTCTCCATCGACTCATCTACATTGAAAACGATGTTTTCGGTCAAGTAGTTTCGCAGCTCCTCGACGCGCATCGGGATTTTGTCCTGATACGAACGAACGATCTCTTCGATGTGTGCGACTCCTTCGTCGCGCGCTCCTGCGAAATCGACGCCGCGAGCTTGTTCGATCGCGTCGTCGCGCACCATCCACATCGCAAAAATAAACCCGAGACCCGTGTGCTCTCTCCACAAGCCGGCCATGTCCCAAACGTTCAGTCCCTGTCTGGGAAACGTCATGCCCGGATCGCCGATGATCAGCGCCGCATCGTTCTTGTCGAGCATTGCTTCGAGGTTCGGCGCGCGCGTGGTCCATTCAGGCTCGCGCTCCAGGAACTCTCGAAAGATGACTTTCACGAGTGTCGCTGAAGTGCGTGACGACTCGTCGAGGGCAACGCTGCGGATGTCTTCCAGTCGTTTATTCTTCGAGACGAGCACGACGCTCAGCACTTCTTTTCGCGAACCAACACAGACATTCGGCACGAGCGAGCCACCCGCGATTCGCTGATATTCAATCACCGGCACGAGCGCGACATCGGCTTCCGAGTGAGCGAGCAGTTGCGCGCAGCGTGACGGCACGGCCTCGACAAAATCGACACTGCCCTCGTGTGGTCCGTGTAGAAAACTCCAAATTAAAGGCGCGGAATTCAGGTAGCTGGAAGCGGCGACTCGAATCTTCATCCGTGTATGAAATCCGTGTTCATCTGTGGCTAAAAAATACCCTATAAACTACTATTCGCCAATGCCCCTTTATGATGTGACGGTGCCGCTGAGCAATGATTTGCCCACCTGGCCCGGCGATCCTGCGGTCGAGATTAGCGATTGGCAAAGTTTGTCCAACGGCGACGGCGCGAATGTCACCGGGCTGAACTTCGGCGCACATACGGCCACGCACGTCGATGCGCCCGCGCATTTCATCGAAGGCGCGGCGAAAGTCGACTCGTTGGACCTGAACGTGTTGATTGGCGAAGCTGAAGTGGTTGAAGTTCCGGAAGACTATCGCGCGATTCCGAAAGAGTTTGTGCTGAGTCACTGCTTACCGGGCGCGACGCGAATACTTTTCAAAACCCGCAACTCCGCATTCTGGAGTGAACCCAAACACGAATTTCGCACAGACTTTACTTACCTCGATCTCGAAGCAGCGCGGGCGCTGGTCCAGCGCGGCGCAAAACTGATCGGCATCGACTATCTCTCGATCGAAAAGTTTGCTTCAGAGAAGCACGAGACCCATCTCGCGCTGCTCTCGCACGGCGTAGTCATTCTCGAAGGCTTGAACCTGAGCGACGTGCCCGCGGGCAAATACGAACTAATCTGTTTGCCGCTACGTTTACAGAGCAACAAAGGCGACGGCGCCCCCGCGCGCGTAGTTTTGAGAACCTAGATGATCAAACAGGTGGATCCAAAGTATCGCGAACGAGTTTACGCAATGGTCAGGCGCATCCCGTCCGGGCGTGTGATGACTTACGGGCAGATCGCCGAGTTGCTCGGCGACGGTTACACGCCTCGCACCGTTGGTTTCTGCATGCACTCCTCGCCTGACGGAACGCCGTGGCATCGCGTCGTCAACGCACAGGGCGCATGCTCGACGGGCAACATTGTGCTGCCGCACGATAAGCAACAACGCCTGCTCGAGCTCGAAGGCGTCGTCTTCGACAAGAACGCACGCTGCGATCTGCAACAGTTCTTATTCATTCCCAAAACGAGATCTCAGAAACACGCAAGTCTGTACAAAGCTAAATCCACTCGAGGAGAAAAGCGATGAGTTCAGATTCCATGCAGCCGCGCGTGCCTTACGCCGTGAGCCCGCCGCGCTATTCAGTCTCGCATCAAATGGTGACCACCGCTTTCGAGCTGCCGAACTATCGCATCGTGCAAAACCTCGGCGTCGTGCGCGGCATCGTCGTGCGCTCGCGAAACGTCTTCGCCACGATCGGAGCGACGCTGCAAACTATCGTCGGCGGAAACATCACCGTTTGGACCACACTGTGCGAACAAACGCGCAACGACGCTTTCGACATCATGATCCAACATGCGACTGAAGTCGGCGCAAACGCCGTGATCGGCGCGCGCTACGACACCACGGAGCTCGCACAGGGCGTCACCGAAGTTCTGGCTTACGGCACGGCTGTGATTGTCGAGCCTGCCAATCCCGGAGAAAGTTATCGTTCATGACACTGGATCAGATTCCCTTTGCCAAACTGCTTGGCATGGAGGCCGAATTAGTCGAGCCCGGACACGCCGTGCTCACAATGAAAATCCGGGACGAGCACAAGCGAAACGGTGGCATCGCTCATGGCGGCATCGCCGCCGCCCTCATCGACTCGGCGATGGCGTTCGCGATCGTGCCGCTACTGTCTGAACACGAACGCACGACAACGGTCGATCTCACGATTCATTATCTGCGACCGCTAAGTGGAGGTTCGGCGCGGGCCTCCGCGCAAGTCGTGCGCGCGGGAAAAAGAGTCATCACTGTGTCCGCGGAGCTCTTCAACAATGAAGGAAAACTCGCGGCGACGGCACTCAGCACGTATCTGCGTTTATCTGAGTAATCCACGGTTTGCTATTATCCTCGTGTGGAAGATTTAAAGAAATTTGCACTCTATTTCCGCAAATACAAGCTTCAACTGACGCTCGGCATCCTTTGCATCTTCGGCAGCGTCTGCGCCGGACTTTTTATTCCTCTCATAGTTGGCCGGGCGATTGACGCGAATTGGGCTGAGATTTCGTGGACGAAACTCACGATCGCCGCCGGCAAGGTGCTGGGCGCAAGCATCATCAGCGGTATCTTTCTCTTTCTGCAACGCCGCATTCTCATCGGCATGTCGCGCAATGTCGAGTACGACATGCGAGAGGAGTTTTACCGCCACCTCGTCGACCAGCCACTCTCGTTCTATCACGAACATCGCACCGGCGATTTGATGGCGCGAGCCACGAACGATCTCGGCGCCGTCAGGCAACTCGCCGGACCGATGATCATGTACACGTTGCAGACCGTGTTTGTCGTGATACTGGTGCTGCCGCTGATGTTCATGCTGAACTGGTGGCTGACGCTGTTGCTGTTTGTGACGATGCCGTTCGTGTCGTTGACGGTGAAGTTTTTCGGACAACAGGTTCACAGCCGCTTCGAAAAGATTCAGGACTTCTTCGCGCAAATCACGGCGCGTGCGCAGGAAAACTTCAGCGGCGTGCGAGTCGTGCGTGCGTACGCGCAGGAAGACGCCGAGATGGCGGCCTTCAACGATCTCAACCGGCAATATGCGGAGCGCAATCTCGGGTTGGTGCGAGTTGAGGCGTTGATGCGGCCGTTGATGACGTTCCTGATCGGGTTTGGCTATGTGTTGATTGTATGGGCGGGCGTGCCACTCGCCGTGCGAGGCGAGATCACTGTCGGTGAGTTTACGATGTTCAATCTCTATCTCACGCGGCTGATCTGGCCTTTGATCGCGCTCGGCTACGTCGTCAATCTTTATCAACGCGGGACGGCGAGCTTAAAGAGGCTCAACGCGGTCCTGCGGGTCGAGCCTTCGATCGCGGATGCGCCAGGCGTGGTCGAGCAGCCGCCGATCAAAGGAAAGATTGAATTTCGCGATCTGACGTTCAGGTATCATCCAACGGATGAGCCGGTGATCGAAAACTTAACACTCACGATTCCCGAAGGGCATACAGTCGCTTTTGTAGGACGCACCGGGAGCGGGAAGTCGACGGTCGCGAACTTGATCCCGCGTCTGATCGAAGCTCCTCCAAATACGCTCTTCATCGACGGCGTAGACATTCGCAACTATCCACTCGCGCAACTGCGTTCGAGTATTGGCTACGTGCCGCAAGAGACGTTTCTTTTCAGCGACTCGGTGCAGGGAAACATCGCGTTTGGAGTTGAGAACGCAGCGGAGGCGGAAGTTGAGTGGGCGGCGGAGATCGCGGGCTTGTCTGAGGACATCGCTGGATTTCCGGATCGCTTCGAAACGGTGGTCGGCGAGCGTGGCATCACGCTCTCCGGCGGACAAAAGCAGCGCACGGCGATCGCGCGCGCAGTTTTGCGCGAGCCGAAGATCCTGATCCTCGACGACGCGTTGTCCGCAGTTGATACGTACACGGAGGAAAAGATTTTGGGTCAGCTTCGTGGTGTGATGCGCGATCGCACCAGCGTGATCATCTCGCACCGCGTTTCGACCGTGCGCGAGGCCGACATGATTTGCGTGTTGGACGAAGGGCGCGTCATCGAGCAGGGAACTCACGACGAGTTGCTGGCGCTCGGTGGTGAGTATGCAGACTTGTATGAACGGCAATTGCTTGAGGAAGAATTAGCAGCAACATAATGTCGACAGCGGTAAAACAGTTTCACGAAGAAGAAGCGATCGGCAAGACGTACGATCTACAGGTCGCGCGGAGACTCCTGCGTTACCTGAGACCTTACGTGCGTCTGCTCGTCGGTGCTTTGATCCTCACGCTCGCGCTCAACCTGCTCGGAGTGTTGCAGCCGAAGTTTACGCAGTATGCCATTGACTGGTACATCCTGCCGCGCACGACTGATGGTTTGATGGTGCTGGTGGGTCTTTATCTGGCGACGCAGTTTCTGCGCTTCGTCTTCTCTTATTTTCAGTCGATCCTGGTAAATGGCGTCGGACAATACACCATGTTCGACATTCGCAGAGAGCTCTACGACAAGCTCCAGCACCAGGAGGTTGCTTACTACGATCGCAATCCGGTGGGCCGCATCATGACGCGGTTGACGACCGACGTCGATGCGCTCAACCAGTTGTTCACTGAAGGCGTGACTGACCTGCTCGGCGATCTCGTGATGATCGCGGCGATCATCTCCGTCATGTTGTGGATGGACGTGAAACTCACGCTGATCAGTTTGTTGACGGTGCCGATGCTGTTCGCGGCGACCACGTGGTTTCGCAGAGGCGCGCGGAAAGGCTACGACCTTGTGCGCACGCGCATTGCGCGGATCAACGCGTTCCTTCAGGAGCACTTTGCCGGCGCGCAGACGGTTCAGATATTCAATGCTGAAGCGAAGTCGTTGAGCACGTTTGACCGCATCAACGATGAGTATCGCGGCGCCAACATCGAGACGATCTTTTACTATGCCGTCTTTTTCCCGCTAGTCGATTTCATTGGCGCGATCGGTGTGGCGCTGATCATCTGGTATGGCGGCTATCGCATCATGCAGAACACGCCGGAGCATACCGTGCTTACGCTCGGCGCGCTGGTGGCTTTCATTCAGTATTCGCAAGCGCTGTTTCAGCCCATTCGAGATATTTCGGACAAGTACAACGTGTTGCAGGGCGCGGTGGTTGCTTCGCACCGGATCTTCAAAACGCTTGACCAGCCGATTGCCGTCCTGTCGCCGGAGCAGCCACTCAAGGTGGAGCGCGCGCGCGGCCGCATTGAGTTTCAGAACGTGTGGTTCGCTTACAAGGACGAGGATTGGGTGCTGAAGGATGTGTCGTTTACGGTCGAACCGGGACAGTCGATCGCGCTCGTTGGTCACACCGGTTCGGGTAAGACGACGATCACGAACCTGCTGATGCGCTTTTACGATATTCAGCGTGGACGGATTTTGCTGGATGGCGTCGATTTGCGTGATTGGGATTTGAAAGCGTTGCGGCAGAACTTTGCTGTGGTGCTTCAGGAAGTGTTTCTGTTTAGCGGCACGATCGAAGGGAATATTCGGCTGGGTCGCGAAGATATCAACGAGGAACGTGTGCGCTGGGCCGCGCAGGAAGTTCGGGCGGATAGTTTTATTCGTCGCTTGAAGGGTGAGTATGAGGCTGAAGTACGCGAGCGTGGCGCGGGTTTGTCAGTGGGCCAGAAGCAGCTCATCTCGTTCGCGCGCGCGCTGGCGTTCGATCCGGCGATCCTGATTCTCGACGAGGCTACGAGCTCGATCGACACGGAGACGGAGCAGTTAATTCAACGCGCAATCGAGCGCGTGATGCGTGATCGCACCTCGATCGTCGTCGCGCACCGTCTGTCAACAATTCAGAGCGCAGACCGGATCATCGTGCTGCACCACGGCGAGGTTCGCGAGCAGGGAACTCATCAGGAGTTATTGGCTGAACGTGGACTTTACTGGAAGCTCTACAAACTACAGTACGCAGACTCGGGATCAGTTCTAGCCACGGATTAACACGGAAAAGCAGCGGGGGCAAGCCACCCTTCCTGACTTGTTCTTTTTTCTTCGGCGCCTTGGGGCTAGCCACCTTCCTGATTTGTTCTTGCCCCAAGGCGCCGAAGAAAAAAGAACAAGTCAGGAAGGGTGGCTTGCCCCCGCTCTTCGCATCAGCGATGACCAATTACTAATTTGTGCCTTCTTGTGGCGCAATTCTGGATTGCATCGGCACCAGGCTCTCGAACGATTTGTAGATCTGCAAATACATCTGCGTCTCGCGTGGGATGAGGGTGCGCCAGCCGTCGCCGCCACGTCTCAAATACGACGGGAGCTTGGCGGCGTTCGAGTTGTAACCCGCGGCGAGCAACTCGCTCGGTGTTGCGATCTTCGTGCTGAGCGCATACTGGACGTCATCGTTCGCGGTGAGTTCGTTCCAGGTGTCGTGCATGTAAAGCAGCATCGCCTGAAGTGCGTTGCCGTGATTGCGCATCCCCGTTACAAAGTCGGGAATGAGTCCAACGCCCGGATGGCGCGTGCGCTCGAGGTTGTAGGCCCACGGAATCATCTGCACCATGCCGCCTGCGCCGGCGCTACTCACCGAATAGCGATAAGTGTCGATCTCATTCAACGCAAACAACGAATAGATCTCATCGTAGAGCGCGAGGCGGTTCTCGTCGCGAAAGCGTGCATGATCGACGTGTTCGACAACGCAAAGACGCTCAGCTACGTCCACGAGCAGCGGCGAAATCGTCACTCCTTTGTCGCGCAACCGTTTGGCAGCGAGATCGAGCATGTTGCGCACGTACGACTGACCGGAGCGCGACAAGTCTGTCGAAAGCAGCGCCGGATGCGCTGAAGTGTAATAAGCCGTTTCCAGAAACTTCCCGCCTCTTTCAATCGGATACTCGATGGTCAGCGGCGTCAGCGACTTTCCATCAGGAGTAAAGATAGTCATCGCTGTATTGACGCCATTCGCACGAACTATGCGCAACGTAACGCTTGTGCCTTCCGACGTGACGGTGTTCACCTCGGCGCCTTTAGTTAAAAACGTCTGCTTCGAAATAGTGATGAAATGCGTGCGCGCGTTTTCGCGATCCAGCGCGGCGATGGTCACGAATTCGATCTGCCCGACAGCTAGCGCGGTCGTCTTTGGTCGCGTCTTCAGCATGCGCTGTGCTTCAGAGATGCGGGCTGAGATCACCGACGGCGTCAGGTAAGTTATCGGACCTGACGTCTTCTTCTGTGAATCTGCTTCGATGACTGGCAAACTCGGGTTAAGTTCAGCCGGCTTCGCCTGCGGCACGGCGGGCGCCTGCTGATCCTGAGCCGCGGTGGCGACCACACGTGGACGAATTGCACTACTCTCCTGTGCCCTCATCTCGACGGCAGCAAAAAGAACGGCGACGACAAATAGAGCGAGACGGGCACTTATTCTCATAGTTTTTCGGAGAGTTTGCGGACTCAAATTTACTCACCGGAGGGCGGCAAGCGTTGGCTTAGATTCGCCCATGCCCCAGCGAGTTGTCAATCTTTTTTATCCGCGTAATCTGCGGCTAATCAACAGCAAAACCGATATTTACGACCGCTGTGATGTCTTTTTCGAGTGACGACGTATCATTCATCCCGGAATCCGAGACATCAGTTGAATCAGCCGGCGTGATTTGTAGCACACCCATCCGGGCGGTCCGTACGCTGCCGATCGAACTGTCAGTGCTCTGGGCGATCTGTTCCGCGCGTCGCTTGGCGTCTTTCGCTGCTTCCGCCAGCATCTCGATCTTCAGGTCGCCCATTTGGGTGTAGAGATACTCCGGCGCCATCGACTCGATCAGTATCCCCTGATTGATCAGTTCAGTCGCCTCACGAGCAATCTGGCCGATCTTGTCCACTTCAGTGGAGCGCACGGAAAGCTCCTGGCGGAGGGAATAGCCAGTGATTTCGGAGGTCTCACCGCCGTCACTGGTTCTGCCGTGGAGAGTCTGGGAAGAGATTGACGATACGGTGATCTGATTCTCGGCGATACCTTTGCTGACGAGGTAAGCCTTCACTCGCGGCACTGACTCGGAAAGCGAGCGATAAGCCTCGGAAAGCGCGGGGGCTTGATAGGAGATTGCGGAACGCCAAATCACGAGGTCCGACTTGATTCGCTTGCGCGCCGAGCCGGTGACGGTAATGGTTTGGTCGCCTCTTTTGCCTTTCACGAAAAACCAGCCGCCGATGGTGGTGGCCACCACGAGACCAACAGCCAGCACTACCGCGCCCATGAATGTTCCCGAACGTGTTTCGTACATAGGGGGAACTCCTTTCGGGCCACACTATAGCCGCAAAAACAGACATAAAGAAGTACAAAAAAGAGTAGCCACAAAAAGGCACAAAAGATTTTAGAGAGTGAGCCGTTCGTTTCTTAGGCTTCTTCTAGTTTCCTTTTGTGCCTTATGTGCCTTTTTGTGGCTGGCTCGTTTTTGTGCCTTTTTGTGGCTATACTCACGGGTTCTGTAAACGAAGGGAGCGTTTGTATGCCGTATCACCCACTCATGCGCTTTGCTCTAATTCTCTGTCTACTCGCAGGTATCACGCAACAGATGATAAAACCGAATAATTACCCCCCCGCCCGAAAGAGCGATCAGGTTGACGACTATCACGGCATCAAGGTCGCAGACCCATATCGCTGGCTGGAAGATCTCGATTCTGAAGAGACACGTAATTGGGTAGAAGCTGAAAACAGGTTGAGCTTCGGATACCTGGACGCAATTCCAGCCCGCAATCCGTTGAAAGAGCGGCTCACCAAACTCTGGAACTACGAAAAGTACGGCATCCCCTTCAAGGAAGGAAATCGATACTTCTACACGCGCAACAGCGGCTTGCAGAATCAATCGGTGCTCTACACCGTGACCACTCTGGACGCTCAGCCGCAGATGGTGCTCGATCCGAACACGCTTTCACCGGACGGTACGGTGGCAGTTGCGGGAATGCAGGCCAGTCATGACGGAAAACTCCTTGCCTACAGCTTGTCAGCGTCCGGCTCTGATTGGCAGGAGTGGAAAGTACGCGACGTCGAAACGAGCAAGGATCTTTCAGATCATCTCAAGTGGGTGAAGTTTTCCAGCGTCTCGTGGACTCGCGACGGCAAGGGTTTCTTTTACAGCCGTTACGACGAACCGAAGGGTGACACGCTCAAGTCAACCAACTACTTTCAGAAGATTTACTTCCACAAACTCGGCACGCCTCAGACTGAAGACGTGCTGGTTTACGAGCGTCCGGATCAGAAGGACTGGTTGTTTGGCGCCAATGTTACTGAAGACGGCAATTACCTGATCATCACCGTCTTCCAGGGTACGGACGTGAAGAACCGTGTCTACTACAAAGATCTCAAAGCGAAAGACGCGCCTGTCGTTAAGCTGCTCGACGATTTCGACGCAGCCTACGGCTTCGTGGCTAATGAAGGCACGCGGTTCTGGTTTCAGACCGACGCGCAAGCACCGCGCGGCAAGCTCATCGAGGTCGATACGACGAATCCTGCGCGCAGCAACTGGAAGGTCGTTGTCCCCGAAAGCAAAGAGACGCTTCAGTCGGCCAACCTCGTCAACCACAAGTTCGTCGTGAAATATCTGAAAGACGCGTACACGCAGGTCAAGATTTACGATCAGGCCGGCAAGCTCGTGAATGAAGTGGCGTTTCCGGAAATCGGTACAGCGGATGGTTTTGGCGGCAAAGCGACTGACAAAGAGACCTTCTACTCGTTTACGGGTTTCACTACGCCAACCACGATCTATCGCTACGACATGACGACCGGCAAGAGCTCCATCTTCCGCCAACCGAAAGTCGACTTCAATTCAGCGGATTATGAAACGAAGCAGGTGTTCTACATGAGTAAAGACGGCACGAAGGTGCCGATGTTCATCACGCACAAGAAAGGTCTGAAGCTCGACGGTAATAATCCCACGTACGTCTATGCCTACGGCGGCTTCAACATCTCTTTGACGCCCGGATTTTCAGTCGCGAACCTCGTTTGGATGGAGATGGGTGGCGTTTACGCGCAGCCGAATTTGCGCGGTGGTGGTGAGTACGGCGAAGAGTGGCACCAGGGTGGAATGAAGCTGAAGAAGCAGAACGTGTTTGACGACTTCATCGCCGCGGCGCAATGGCTAATCGACAACAAATACACGTCAACGCCGAAGCTCGCGATTGGCGGCGGCAGCAACGGTGGTCTGCTGGTGGGCGCGGCGCTCACGCAGCGGCCGGAGCTCTTCGGCGCAGCGTTACCGTCGGTCGGTGTGATGGACATGCTGCGGTTTCAGAAGTTCACGATCGGTTGGGCCTGGGTTTCGGATTACGGTTCGTCTGATGATCCGGAAGAGTTCAAGGCTTTGTACGCGTACTCGCCGCTGCACAACATCAAGCCGGGGACATCGTATCCGCCGACCTTGATCACCACGGCGGATCATGACGATCGTGTCTGGCCGGGCCACAGTTTCAAGTTTGCCGCAGCAATGCAGGCGGCGCAGGCCGGCGATGCTCCGATCCTGATCCGCATTGAGACGAAAGCAGGTCACGGCGCCGGCAAGCCGACCTCGAAGACCATCGAAGAGATCGCCGACCGCTGGGCCTTCCTCGTGAAGACACTCGAGATGAAGAGCTAGTAACAAAGAAAAGAGTGAGCCACAAAAAGGCACAAAAAGCACATAGATAAACAGCGAAGCTCGCTTAATTTATTTTGTGCTTTTGGTGCCTTTTTGTGGCTGATCTTCTTTGTGGCTACTGCGACCACGGTGCGGGTTTGCGGACCCAGCGGAAGGCGCGCATCTTTTCCTGTAGCTCCGGTGGCAGTGGGCCGGCGTCGCTCGCGGCGATATTGGCTTCAACGTGCCGGAGCTTTCTCATGCCCGGAATGATCGTGCTCACGTCCTGATTGCCGAGGATGAAGCGCAGCGCGAGCTCAGGCATTGTGATTTCTGTTTGGTGCTCGCGGTTCCACTCTTCGAGCGCCTTCTTCACTTCATCTGCTTTCTCGACACTCGGAATCAGGTTCTCAGGAACGAAGTACGTGTTGCGCCAGTCGCCTTCGGGCCACGTGCTGTCTTTCGTCAACGTTCCCGTCAGCGTGCCTTCGTCGAACGGCACGCGCGCGATCACCGCGACATTCATCTCGCGGCAGGCAGGGAACAGCTCGTCTTCCGGATTCTGATCGAAGATGTTGTAGATCACCTGAACCGCGTCGATCTGGCCGCTGCGCACCGCGCGTATTCCGTTCCATGGCTCCCAACGATTGATGCTGATGCCGACGGCGTTGATCAGTTTCTGACTGCGCATGTCGTCGATCCGGTATAACCAGCGATCGTCACGCATCCACTCGTCGTTCCACGTGTGAAACTGCATCAAGTCAAGTTGTTCCAACCCCGCATTCTTCAGACTGCGATGAACGTACTCTTCGACGTGGTCCGGCGGATACGATTGCATCAACGTCGATTCAGGCAGCGCCGGCCACTTCAAATCTTTTGGTGGAATTTTGCTGGCGGTGTAGATTCGCTTACCGGGATTGGATCTTACGATCTGGCCCAGCAGATTTTCACTGTGACCGTTGCCGTAAGCGTAAGCCGTATCAAAGAAGTTGCAGCCGCGATCGACTGCCGCTTGCAGCGAGCCGAGCGATTCATCGTCGTCGGAGTTGGACCAACTGGCCATGCCCCACATCCCATAGCCCATCTCACTGACTTCCCAGCCAGTTCGTCCAAATTGCCTGTACCTCATATGTGACAAGCTTAACCACAAAGGCAGGAAAGACACAAATAGGTCCTATAGGACTTACACATCCTATAGGACCTATTATTCTTTGGGGGAACTAAAGATTCTTTAGTTGTTGCCGGTGGTTGACGCGCCGCTGTTGCTGATCATCACGTCTTTGTCGGATCCACCAAACGTGACGCCGATTAGCTGCTTGTTATCGCCATCGCCCTGCGATCTCAACACGAAGTCGGCGGCTTTCTTGGTGCGGGTCTCGACCTTAGCCATTGCCTGGGCCACGACTTTGCCGTTCTTGATGATTGAAAGCTGGCCGGTCTCGTCATCAAACTTGACCTGATAGGTGCCCTTCTTAACCAGGGTGTCATTCACCTTCATGTCGTTATCGAAAGTTACTGTGTGCTTCTGGACCTTGGCGAACGCCGCAACACTCGCAAGTGCGCCCACCATCAATACTGCTACCATCCGATTTACGATTGACTTCATCACTGCTCTCCTTAAGGTTACGTTAGATTGCGCTCTCTCTCTCTGCAGGTAAACACCACTCGCATTTGTCTTATGACAAAAATTCAACTCGATTGATTTGGCGTTCACAATAATCAACATGTGTTCAGGTTTTTGGTGTGCTCGCCTATCTATCAACGTTCCAAACACTTGGATGTTAACGGCGGCAAATTAAGAAAGGTTCCGTCTTTACTGTATCTATACAAATCTTTACATTCCCTTACAGATTTTCGGTGGTGCTTTTGGTAGACTCTCGCCCTCGATAAAATCCACACAACTGTAAGGAGATCTTGAATGAGAAAGTTGCTTTTTGCTTTTGGCCTGACAAGCGCGCTCGTGTTTGCCCTGGCTGCGCATGCTGCTGCGCCAAACTTCGCCGGAACCTGGACGCTTGATAAGAGCAAGAGCCAGGGTCTCAACCCGCGACTGCAAAACGCCGAGAGCGTTTCCTGGGTCATCACGCAGACCGATAAAGAGATCACACTCGATGAGAAAATAACGGGTGGCGGCGGTCCTGGTGGTCCCGGCGGTCCTCCAGCAGGTGCTGCTCCGGCGGGCGGTCCTCCGGGAGGCGGTCAGGGTGGTGGCCGTGGCGGAATGATGGGACCCCAGGGGCCGAGAACCTTCAGTCTCGACGGGAATGAGACCACGGGTGAAACGGGACGTGGAAAGTTTGCGCGAAAGGCCACGCTTTCCAGTGATGGCAAGACTCTGGAACTGGTTACCAAAAATACATTCCAGACACAGGATGGCAATGAAGTGACCACTACCGCGTCTGACAAGCTTTCGCTTTCAGCCGATGGAAAAGTGCTGACTGTTGTTCGCCACGTTGAAAGCCCGCGCGGCCCGCAGGACTCGACGCTCGTGTTCAATAAGTAGCCGCAAAGGCACAAAGAAGAGTTAGCCACAAAAAGGCACATAAAGCACATAAGGAATCAGCAAAGCTTGCTTAATCCTTTTTGTGCTTTTTGTGCCTTTTTGTGGCTAACTCTTCTTTGTGGCTATAACCAGTCGCGCGTCACGTCGCACCAGAGCGCCAGGCCACGCCACTCGTTGAAGCGTGAGTAGTAGCGCTCGATCTTTTTGTCGGTAGCCTTCCGGCCGTTGTTTCTGATCTCGAAAAACTTTGCTCGCGTCCAGGAGTCCAGCGCCAGGCCGTCGTAACGGCCGAGGAGCTTCAGAAGATTTTCAGCGGCATAATTCCCCACACCCTTTACACCTTTGATCTGCTTGACTAGCTCAGCCGTCGGCAATTCGCTCGTGAGCCACTGCTCGACGTTCAATTCTCCTGACGCCACGCGCTCGGACAGTTCCTTCAGGTAAGGCGCGCGATAGCCCGCCCGGACTTCATCAACAAAAAACTTGAGCGGCATCGCTGCGAGCCACTCCGGCGTCGGAAAGGAACGTCGCCCGTCGCCGGTCTCGCGCCCAAGGTTTGCGACTATGCCCGTCACCATCTTCAACGTCAGCGCCCAGGAACAGTTGGTCGTGCAGATCATCTTCACCAGATCCTCGAAAACGGTGGGCGAGCGCAGCAATCGCCCGGCGCCCTGCTCGCTAACCCAGACAAACTCCGGATCGTTGTCGGTGGTGAGATAGAAGTCGCGCAGGTCGTCGTCAAGGCGGAGAATGTGCCGGGCGTCGCGCAGGACGATGGCTGCTTCTGAGTCGTTGAGGGGACGAGCTGCCGTCACGCGAACGTGGTTTTTTCGGCCGGTCATGAAGATGGTGACGGGCGGCTTTTCGCCGAGGTCGATGACGCGGGTCAATTCCCACTTTTCTGTGTCGAGGGCAAAGGGAAGTAGCTGGTACCAGCCGTGACTGGCGACGGTGCGGCGAAAGCTAAAGGTGCGTGGAGTAGGTATTTTGAGTTCCATTTGTGAGGGCATTTTAGCAGTTTGAGACTTGTATGGTTCACGTTCGGTCAAGGTGAATCTTGACACAATTTGGTCCCCGGCTTAGACTGACCGGACTTGAAAAAACAGTGTGTGGAAGGCTGTACTCCTTGGTTCCTGACACTTGGAGCTTATGAGGAGCGTGGGGTCAACTACTCGACCCCCAACAGTACTCCGGTGAACGTACGCACCGCTTCCGAAGACAAGTGAAGCCGGAGCTTTCCGGCGAGGTTCGTCGCCCCACAGGGCAGCTAGCAGGGCACCCCGTGGGGCGAAACCGTTTTTAAAGAATCGGTCCTATAGGACGTATATGACCTATTTTTCATCGCACGTAAATCGGGTTTGAAATTATCCACGGTTGGTTTCCGAGCTGAGGCAGATAAATCTCCGCCCGGTAAACACCTCGTTCCGTGATCGCCAGCTCTTTGCTGCTGATCCCACTCTCATCCACCAAGACCGCGCCATCTTTGAGAATCACGATCCGGCTTGGAACCGGGGTCTGCACCCGCAGCCGCGTCTCCGGCTTCAGCGTGATCTCATCACCTTGGATCTTCTGCTCTGCCGTGAAAGAAAAGCCTGAAGAGTCCCCGAGAAAGTCGAAACCGATGAAGCAGTGCCCGGCCTGCACGGCGTCCAGCAAACTCGTCGCATCGAGCGGCTTATTCGCTTCGATCAAAGCGTGGAGACGCACGAGCCGAAAGCTTGTTTTGTACGGATCGAGTTGAATGCCCAGCAGCGTCTTGCCGGAACTGTCTTTCAAACTCACGCCGATGTTTGCATGCGCGTCGTTGCCGCCGACTCCCGTCAACCTTCGCTGCGCTAAAGCCCCGTCCCACTTCTTCAAACTCTCATCAGGTCTCATGAGATACAAAGCAAACATCAGTTCCGGGTAACTCCGTTGCGACCACAGCACGTCGAAAAAAGCCACGACTGGATTGATGCGTCTCGCATTTGTAAAAACGTTGTAGACCTCGACGCCGTCCAAACCCGGTGTGTCCCAGTTCTTAAACTCTTCCGGATAAGCCGCAATCGAGACTTCGCCGGGCAGCGCGAGCAGTCGATCGCCATTCGGCGCGCTGACCTCATTCCCATTTATAAAGAGCACACCGGCATGCATTCCCTGCAACGTCATCGCAGCCGTGTCAAAGTCTTTCTCGGTATGCTCGGTCATGATCACAAACTGCAACTGGTTCGCCTGAGCCGCGGAGATGATCTCCGCAAAACTGCCGGTGCTGTGTCCGCCGAGAAATGAGTGTACGTGGATCACGCCTTTGTAATCCGTAAACCCATTCGGGTCCGGCGTGTGACGTTCGGAATTGAGTTGCTGAATCGCGGCATTCAGCCGGCGCAGTTTGTATCTGCGATAGGCAAACGGAATCTGCGCAAGGAGCAGAAGCAGGAGAACAACTAAGAGAATGAACTTTTTCGAGCGCATGTGGCCACGAATCTGTGGCTAAGTCTCGCCGCGCAGGGCTTTGAGGTCTTTGATCAGATCGCCGATCGCGTCTTCCGCAATGAGCACTTTTCGTGCTTTCCAGACGACGTGCGGCGGCTTCAACGTTTCCGGCGAACCTTTGACGATCACAAACAGTTCTCCGTATGGGTAAAACGTGTTCAGTATGTTGCGAAACTCAACTACGTTGAAAAAGATCACGTAATCAGCCTCAGATAATTCTCTGGCGGCACTCAAACTTTTGTACTTGCGAATGTACTTGTTCAGCTTCGCCGCGAGCTGGCTGTAGACCCAGCGGTTGCGCCCCTTTGGTTGCGGGTCAGCTTTCAGAACGTCTTCGATGATGGACTGCTCGCGATCACCGGCATCGAGAACGCGCGACTTGAATACCACTAACAGCACGCTGTGTTTGTCGCGCACTTCCGCGAGAGAATTGCCCTCGCCAACTGGCGCCTGGGCCACCGTGGGAAGGTACAGGACGAAGACAAGGAAAATGAGTGCTACTGACTTCATACAACCTTCGTCGCACTCTTTGGCGGATGGGGCATCGCCGGTAAATCGTCTTCAACTGGCGCTTGCTGAAGACCAAGACGCTCGACTCCCTGCGGCGTCAGTGAAATGTAGTCGTTGCCTTCCGTTGTGTGACGGACCAGCAGACGTTCTTTCTTCTCGAGATCCTCGATCGCCCTGACGATATCAGCGTTCGCGTAAGTCCTTGTGCCTTCGAAGAGCTCCCGGGCCAGAATCCGCGTTTGCCCTCGGGCTTGAAAAAAGCCGATCACGTATTTCTCGATCTGTTCCAACCGGTGTTTGTCCATTTTTCACCCCCATTCTGAGTCGGGGGAAGGAATGGAATAATTATGCTCCGAATTGTAGTAAACTGGCTACACCTCATCTGCCCGCCAAAGGAGAAGAACATGACACCAATTAAACAGTTTTTTTCATGTAATCGTGTAAGTCTTTTACCGACGCTTTAATCAACTTCTTGAGCGCCGGCAGGTGAATGTCCGAGAGGCGCTTGATATAGAGACACGACTTACTGACGCTGTGCTTACCTAACTGCTCCATCAGTTCGGGATGCTTTTCGAAGCCCATCATGATGTACAGCGTCAGGTCCTTTTTGCGTGGTGAGAAGCCGGTCAAGGGCCAGTCGCCTTCGCGGCCGCTGGCGTACTTGTAGTGATAGTTTCCGAAACCGACGATGCTCGGTCCCCACATCTTCGGTTTTTCGCCGGTAATCTCCTCCATGATCTTCGCAACCGCGAAACAGTCTTCGCGCCGTTCTTTGTCAGCGATCTGGTTAAGAAATTCCTTGACGCTTGCCTCTGTTGGTTTTGTCTTTAGTTCAGCCATCGATAGCTCCTGGTGTTCGGAGTTCAAGCTTTAGCTTGCTGTTTCGAGAGATGCAACCTAAAGGTTGAACTCTGAACGTAGTTCAGCGCGTGGTTGGGTATTTGATCCCTAACTGCTCGAGATACGTGTCGTACTTCGACGGGTTGTAATAATACTTCCGCATCTGTTCACGATAAGTGTCCATCGTGCGCTGGTTCAGCCAGATCGGCGGCTGGTCGCCGGATGAGATCAATGGCTGATACTTCACGTCTTTTGTTTGCACGGTGCGGAAGTAGGTCCACGCCTGTTCCACCAGTTCCGGTTTAGTCAACAAATCGATCACCGTCATCGCGATCACTTTCGCCCCCGCGGTCACGCCCTTGTGCGCGATTGGCGTCGCCATCGCGATCGCGTCGGTCCAGTTGTGACCCGGCAGTCCGGGGATGTTCGACGGGTATCGCAGCGAAACTGTCGGCACGTTCCACGACACGTCGCCGATGTCGTCCGAACCGCCGCGCGACCGTTGCTCGTCTGTTACCGGCCCGGCGAGCGGCATCAATTCCATCGCCAAACCCTGCTCGCGTGCTTTCAACTCTTTTTGCAACGCCTTCGCGAGTGTTTGATCGGCATCGCTCCATTGCGGCAGACCGATCTGCTTGATGTTCTCGTACATCGCTTCCGCAACCGGTCTGTTGAAGTGTTGCGGCCACGCTGATCCGAGGACGCGAGAACTGACCGTCGTGTTGGTCATCATTGCCGCGCCCTGGGCCATGGCGTCGCCGATTTCGCGCATCTGTTTGATGTGTTCGTAATCGAGCTCGCGGAAGTAGTACCAGACACTCGCCAGACGCGGCACAACGTTAGGCTGATCGCCGCCATTTGTGATCACGTAATGAGAGCGTTGTTGTAGTCGCAAGTGCTCGCGACGGAAATTCCAGCCGACATCCATCAGCTCGACCGCATCGAGCGCGCTGCGTCCCTGCCACGGCGCGCCCGCGGCATGTGCGCTCTCGCCCTTGAACGTATATTCGACTGACACGAGTCCGGTTGCGGATGACTGTCCCCACGAGGTGTTGAGATTGTTGCCCACGTGCGTAAACAGGACCACGTCAACGTCTTTGAAAACGCCGGCGCGCACGAAGAAAGCCTTGCCCGCGACGAGCTCTTCAGCAACACCGGGCCAGATCTTGATCGTGCCGGGAAGCTTGTGGCGCTCCATTTGTCGTTTCACCGCGATCGCGGCGGTGATGTTGAGCGGCACGCCTGAATTGTGACCTTCGCCGTGACCCGGAGCGCCTTCGATCAATGGATCGTGATACGCGACGCCGGGTTTCTGCGAAGCTTGTGGAATGCAATCGACATCGGAGCCCAATGCGATAACCGGTTTGCCGGATCCCCACGTCGCGATCCATGCAGTTGGAATTCCGGCGATGCCGGTCTCGATCTTGAAGCCTTCTTTTTTGAGAATGCCGGTGAGGTACTTCGAAGTCTCAACTTCCTGAAAACCGAGCTCGCCAAAACTGAAGACCATATCGACCATGACCTGCGACTGTTTCGCCATGGCCTGAACGTCGGCGACGACGTCCGCTTTGTAATCGTCAGCAGGCGAGAAGCTGGTCAAAGCACGCTGGGGTGTTGCAAACAATGCCGCCAAACACAGCACGACCGCAATTACTCGAAAGAGAAGTCTAGACATGTGGGCTCCTGATTATTTATTAGTTATTCCATTTGTACTTCTGAAAAGCCGGATCGGCATCGAGCTCATATTTCTTGAGAAACTCCCACGCGGTTTGGTTGAACTTCGATGCTTTGTCGTAATACCAGTGATCGTGATTTTCGATTTCGATGAGATCGACCGGGAATCCTTTTTCTTTCAAAGCGTCTCTGGTCGCGCGCACGATTTTCACGGGGAAGAAGTTATCGCTGTCACCAACCTGGATCGAAATCGGTATCTTGCGCTTCGCGAGGTCTATCAATCCCATGTCGTCCGGGGCCAGCGCCCCGGCGTGGATCGCGGCTGCGGCAAAGTACTGTGATTCCAGCAGAGACATGTGTATGGCGAAGACGGCGCCGGCTGAGTGGCCAAAGAGATAAACGCGGCGCGGATTGATCGGGTATTTGCTCTTCAGCTCTTCCACCAGGTCGCGCAGGAAATCCGGGCCATCGCTCGGCGAGTTCCAGAAGGCCAAATTCGTAGCATCGGGTCCGGCGAGAATGATGCCTTCTTTCTTTGCGTAATCTTTCCACTTTTCGACGAGCGTGATGCCGGTGCGGTTGGAACCGTGCAGCGTGACGATCAGCGGCGCAAGGTTTGGCGCTTTGATTGTCGAGGGTACGTAGAGATAGTAAGGGCGCGTTTTGCCGTTTGAGGTGATCAGTTCCTTGGTGATGTCGTCTTTAGCAAAGATGGACGAAAAGGACAGGAGTAGTAGTGTTAGCGTGAGTGGAATGTGAAGTTTCATCTCTTTAGCTCCTTATCTCTTGAGAAACGCAGCAGCGGGGGCAAGCCACCCTTCCTGACTTGTTCTTTACTCAGATTTGTAATTCTCTTTCCCCTTCTTTACTTAACTGTAACTCCTTTTCCAAACCTTGTTCCCTTACCTTAATATGTGCTCCCATGAATAGAACAAGTCAGGAAGGGTGGCTTGCCCCCGCTGTTGCAATTAAGAACTCTTCGTCACCAATGGTAGTTCGATGAAGCTTGCCTTGCCGGGCGTGTTGTAGATGCGCTGGGTCGCTTTCTTGTAATCCTCGGGCTTGGCCCAGAAGATACTCTTCACGAACGTCTGCGGATTGCGATCGTAGAGCGGGAACCAGCTCGACTGAATCTGGACCATGATCCGGTGACCCGGCAGAAATACGTGATTCGCCGTCGGCAAAGCGAAACGGTAAAGCAGCGGCGTGTTTGACGCAATCGGTTTCGGAACTTCAAAACTCTCACGATACCGCCCGCGAAACACGTCAGCGGAAATCATCAACTGGTAACCACCCATGTTTGGCTGCCCCGCCACCTGGGCCGGATAAAGGTCGATCAACTTCACCACCCAATCCGAATCCGTCCCACTCGTGGACGCCATCAGGTTAGCGATCGGCTGTCCACTGATCTTCACCGGCTCTGTCAAAACTTCCGACGTAAACACGAGCACATCCGGACGTCCCGACGCCTCGCGCTGATCGTCAACCAGCCAGCGCGACCAACTCGACGCATCGTACGGCCGCGCGCGAAACGGCACGGGCTTGGAAGGATCCGACACGTACTCTTCATAGCCCGGCGCCGCCGACTTAGCGTCGAAGCCTGCATTCAAACCCGCGTTGAGATAGAGCGGCGCCGGCTTTATCGTGCAACCGTTCTCACATCCTTTGGGCCACGAGGACAAACGTCGCCACGTGTTGGTTCCGGTTTCAAAAGCAACTACCGGAGCGATGTCGGCTTTTGGCGCGCCCTCTTTCAGATACTGATCGAGGAACGGACGAAGTATTTCACGCCGAAACGTCAGCGCAGTGTCACTATTAAATTTGACCGCGCCGAGCGCACTGCCGTCGCGAATCATCTGCCCGTGATGCCACGGCCCGAGCACCAGAAACACTTTGTCGTTGTTCGTGTCTTTCGGCTCGATCGCTTTGTACACGGCGATGTCGCCGTAGATGTCTTCCTGATCCCACAGACTGTGCACCAGCATCACGGGCACTTTGAGCGGTTCCTTCGCGAGGATCTTGTCCACGGCCTGCTCCCGCCAGTAAGCGTCGTAATTCGGATGCTCGAGTATCTTGCGCCAGAAGCCGACTTGTTCGAGACCGCGACGACGTCCGAGCTCACCCGCGGAGCCTGCTTCCATAAACATGTCGTAGTCGTCGAAATGGCTGGTCCACCACTTGATTTCGTTGGCTCGCGTTGCCTGCTGGTCGTAGATGTAGCTCATGCCCTGCTGGCGAAACGCGCCATAGTGAAACCAGTCGTCGCCCATCCAGCCATCGACCATCGGATTCATTGGCACTGAGACTTTCAACGCCGGATGCGGATTGATGAGGGCCATCAACGGCAGGAATCCGTCGTACGAGATCCCGAGAATACCGACGCGCCCGTTTGTCTCGGAAATGTTCTTTACGAGCCAATCGATGGTGTCATACGTGTCGGTTGCGTGATCGACTTTGGTTGGGTTTAGTGGACCCTGAAGCGGGCGATTCATGACGTAGTCGCCTTCAGAGCCGTACTTGCCGCGAATGTCCTGGACCACGCGAATGTAGCCGCCTTCGACAATGACGTCGGTAGCGTTGTCGTAACCGTGCAGCACTGTGCCGAGATCGGAGCTGTTTTCGTGACTCGTCAGATCGTCTGCATCGTACGGCGTGCGCGTCAAAAGGATCGGCGCGTTTCGGGCGCCTTTCGGGACGAGGATGACGGTATGAAGTTTTACGCCATCGCGCATCGGGATCATCACGGTGCGGCGCACGTAGTTGAAACCGGCGTTCGTTGGTTCAAACTTCGAGGGCGTTTCGCTTTGGGCCATCACCATCTGACAGAGAAATAGTGAGACAACGAGTGCAAGCAGAGTTTTCATTTTCATGTCCTCAGTATTTTACAAACTCGAACTTCAGTCGCACACTGCGATCGGGACTGTTGAAGAAGGTCCCAAACTGACTACTCGCGAGATTGTTTTGCACGTCGCGCGGGTTCCAGTGGTTAGTGATGTTGAAGATCGTGAATCCCGCGCGTCCTTTGTACTTCTTGCCGTGAAAGGGAATGCTGAGTCCTTTCGTGACGAGCAGGTCGAGCGTGAAGAGATGCGGAAAGCGCCCGCCTTCATTCCGTGGACCAACAAAGTCCTGCTCTTCGTTTAGCACTGAAAACGGAAAACCGCTGTGCCAATCGACGACGGGCGTCGCGACGAAATCTTTCGGCAGAGCAAAGTCACCCCAGAATAGCAGACGGTTTGGCGCATCGAAGGGCTGCCTGCCGTATTCATCCGGACGGATGACGGCGTGTTTGAGATTGCCGAAGTAGGTGTTGAAGTCGTTCAAATTGCCGCGTGCCTGTGACCTCACGTACGACAGAAGGATATTGCGACCTTCCTGGAAACGGAAGCGCGCCACCGCTTGCAGCTCGCGATAACGCGAGCGGCCATTGTTCTGAAGCAATAGCGCGGTGTCAGTCGGTTCGATCACGAAATCCCGGCGCGTACTTCGCTCTTCATAACCGAGCCGCAGCAACAATCGCCGCGTTAACTGGTGATCGACTTGTAAGTTCCAGGCCAGACTGTAAGGGTTCTCCAGATCTTCCGGCGCGGTGTTGGGCAACAGACGTGGTCCATCGTTACCGAAAGTAGTAATGACGAGACTCTGATACTGCTCAAACGAACCGACGTTGAGCGGAATCTTGTCATAGAAGAGCCCGACGCCGCCGCGCACAAGCGTGCGATCGGAATCAGCCGGCGTGAAAACAAATCCCAAACGCGGCGCGACGTTATTGTTTTTGCCGATGTCGTCGCGGTCATAACGCACGCCGAGATCGAGCACGAAGTGCCTGTTCGCGATCCACTTGTCCTGCACAAACAGCGAATACTCGTTCTGCGCTCGCTCGAGAACGCCCGCGCCGGTGAAGTCAATCAGTTGATGTGTGGTTCCATCGGCGCGCACGATCCGCACGGGATTGCTGCGGTCAGTGCCATCGAAAGAAGTGTGACTGAAGTTCAGCCCTGCCTTGAACGAATGCGATTGCCACGGCGCAAAATTAAAGACTTCGAGCCACTCGTAGCGCCGGCTCTCTCGATGTTGTCGATTGAACCAGCCGCCAAAGTTACGATCGGGCGTTATCTCATACGGCGCGCCACTGTTGCCGAAGATGTCGCCGTCAAACTGTTTGACGCTGAAGCTCGATTGCAGCAGCGCTCCCGAGTCGAACGTAGCCTGTTCGTTGAAAGCGAGAAACCAGCCGCGCTGATGGAAGTTCGCGGTGGTGTCTGACGGATTGAAAGTGTTGAGATTGAAGTATTCAAACTTCTGCGGAAAGATCGAGAAGCTGCCGGTCACTCGATTGTTGTTGTTGACGACGTAGTCGATGCGCGAAAACGAATCGAAGCTCTCGCGCTTGATATCGCGTTGGTGCTCTTCGAGCGCTTCGAGGCTCGGCACGTTCGTGCGCACAAAACGATATTCGAGACTTTGAAAGAAGAAGAGTTTGTCTTTTTTAATCGGGCCGCCGACAGCGATGCGTGGCGTCGCTGCGCCGATGCCGTAGATCTTTCCGTCGCGCCATCGTGGCCGCGGCAACGTGCCGGTGATCAGGTAACGAAGATCATTGCTTCCCGAACGCGTCTCGATCGTCGTCACCGCGCCGGTGAACTTTCCAAACTCCGGTGAATACGGATTCGAGTGTACCTGCACCGTATCAACCGCCTCGAGCGGCAATTCGATCGCGGGCGCGCCTGTGACCGGATCGGTGACGTTCAAACTCGAAACGAGAATCCCGCTCTGCGTCGGACGCGTGCCTTTCATGTTCAAGTTTCCGTCAGGACCGCGCACCACGCCTGGCAGCAGAGGCAGTGCATCCTGAAACTTCTGATCGATGAGCGGTGCGTCGCGCAAAGCCTGGCTAGTGATGACGGCGGGCGTGGTCGATTCTGTTTTGCTTGCATCTGTTCGATCGTAGGTGACCGTGACGCTTTCAGTAAGTGGCACAGGTTGTAATAGAATGTCGTGCTCGACCGTGGCCTCGATCTGAACGCTGAGTTTTTTCTCGTATTTCTTGAAACCTGAAAATTCAACGGTCAGAATGTATTCCCCCGCGACAAGACTCGGAAAGTCATACTGACCTTCCGGGTGGCTGACACTTTGCAGTTTTCTTTCACCCAGCCGCTCCCCGCTCAGGGTGACGATTACGCCCGGAAGAATTTTGCGCTGGTCGGGGATGTCGGCGACGACTTTGCCTCGAATGCCTCCGCTCTGCGCCGCTGTGGCGGCCAAAATTGGGTTGGAAATCCCGGTGAAAAAAAATATGACCAGAAAGGCATTTAAAATACGCGTTATCCGGTAATGCTGATTTTTGTTCATTTTTGTCGCTGGTGCGAATTGGCTTTGAGGCTTCAAAGTCCTAATAGACCGACCCGCTAAAAACTTAATTCAATACGAGGAGACCCTGATGAAGAGCATTATAGGCGCTTTCACTATCGCATTGTTGATTGTGTGTGTGGCTTTACCAGGCTTGGTTTTCGCTGGCGCGGAAGGAACTTCAGCCACAGGTTCTTTCAAATTCGTGATGGACGATGGGGCAACAAGGTTTGTTGAATTCAACGCCAAAGAAGGCGCTGAAGGTCAGGGATTCGGTGACATGACGTTCAACGATCCGGTCGCGGTGCCGGTGGAAGATCCTGACAATCCGGAAAAAACTCCCGGGGGTGTGCTGGTAAAAGCAAGATTTGATTGCATGCGGTCGTTTGAAAACCGTGCGGTAATGGGTGGCGAGATCGTTGACTCGAATGTGAAGAGTCAGATTGGACAACGCGTGTTGCTCGTCATTGAAGATAACGGTCTCAGCAGGGATCGGCTGACGTGGGGAATTTATCAACTGCCCGCGAAAGGCTGGACACCGGTAGATGCCGAAGACCCCAATGACAAGGGCGCGAGCCTGACTTGGTGGGCAACTGATTTCGAGCGAAAGGACGACGTTGGATATCAGATGCCACTGAACGCGGTCGTCCGTTGCGAGAGTTTCCCGCTCAGCGGCTACGACTTTCCCGACATCAAAGAATCCGGCGGCGATCTCCAGATCCTGCGGTAGGTAGCCACAGATTTACACGGATTTCACGGATTAGATCTGTGAAATCCGTGTTCTACTTTTTTCTCCCGATAGCAAAAAGACTGGCGTTGGAACGGACGTACATTACTCCGTCTGACAGCGCGGGCGTGGCCATGAGTAGCTCGCCCATTGAATTCGTGGCGATGTGGTTGAACTTTTCACCCGCCGTGACGACTAATATCTCGCCGTCTTCATTCGACAAATAAATCTTGCCGTCTGAGGCGACGGGTGAAGCGCTGAAGCCGCTGCCGACCACTGTCAGTCGCTGTCGATAAAGCTCGTCTCCGGTCTTCAGGTTGTACGCGTCGAACGTGCCGTTGTTCGAGAGCACGTAGAGAATGCCGTTGTAGATCAGAGGCGTCGGCATGTACGAACCGCGCCCGGTTCGGCTCCAGATAACCGTGTCGCTGCTGGTCTTGCCGTCCGGCAATGTCAGATCGCCACGCGCACCCGCTTTGACAACGAAGATCGGTCGCTCCGGTCCGCGACCACTCACTACGACGAGAATGTCGTCCGCGAAGATCGGCGTCGGCGCAGTGATCTTCGAGCTGCGTCCGAGTCGCCACAATTCTTTGCCGGTGCGCGGATCGTAACCGCGAATGAAGTTTGAAGCGTTGGCGATGAGCTCTTCGCCTTTTGACGTGGTTGCGATCGTCGGCGTGCCCCACGACGGAATCTCGTCGCGATCGGTTTTCCAGACCGTCTTGCCCGTGTTGGCGTCGAGCGCCATGATGAAGGAGTCGGCTTGCGTGTCGCACTGAATGATGACTAAGTCTTTCCAGATGATCGGCGAGCTCGCCGGTCCCCACTCGACTGTCGGAACGTCGTACGCGCCCGCGTCGATGCGACCGAGATCAACTTTCCAAAGAAAGCGTCCGTTGACGTCGTACGCATAGACACCCTGCGATCCGAACCATGCAACGACGATGCGTCCGTCCGTCGCGGGCGTAGAGTTAGCATATGTCGCTTTGATATGGCGTTTTTCGAGTGGCTCACCTTCGTGAGCAACTCGCTCCCAAAGAACTTTCCCACTCTGTTTGTCGACCGCATATATCATCCAGCGATGCCGGGAGCGATCTTTCGACGCATCGCCGTCGCCGTAGAGTCCGGGACGGAATGAAGCTTTCGGATCGCTGCTGACTGCGCTGGTGACGAAAATCCGATTGCCCCAAACGACCGGGCTCGAATGCGCCAGACCGGGAATCGGTGTGCGCCAAAGAATGTTCTGTCCTGTTTTAGCGTTCCATTCGTCAGGAAGGTTTTGAGCCTCGGCGATGCCTGAGGCGTGTGGTCCACGGAATGATGGCCAACTCCCTTTGTCTATTGCGGGATTCGCATGCGCAGGTGGTCGCGCCTTTGATGTTGTTATGATTTTGCGGACGGGTTTGGTGACAACTGCGCCTGCCGGCAACCAGGTGCTGCCGTCGAAAATCATCTCGCGTATTTTGCACTCGTCGGAGACGAGAGTGAACTTGACCTGTTTTCCGTCAGTATCGAATTGATATTTACCTGGACCATCGCAACCACCTGGTCCACCCGACATCAAAAACTCAACTTCGGATCCTGAAGTTTTCCAGGTTCCGCCAATCTTGGGCCAACCCTTGCCTTCGATGGAGAGCGTACCTCCTGGATCGAAACGCGCCGCAAAGACGCCAAACGTTAACGGGTCCGACGGTAGCGATGCTTTCGATCGATGCTTTTCGATGTACTGACGCGCGAACTCGAGCCAGTGTGGGCTCTCGCGCAGTCCAACTTTTTGCGCTTCGACTTCGGCGTCTTCGATCTTCCAGCCGTCACGCAAGACACGCCTGATCATCCAAAACGCGCCGACGCGAATGGCCGCGGTGCAATGGATGAACGCCGGACGATTCTCCGGATCGTCGGTGATCTTGAGAAACTCCACGACCTGTTCTTCGTTTGGATTACCGTAAGCGACGGGGATGTTGAAGTAGCGCAAGCCGAGCTCTTTTGCTTTTGCCTCTTCTTCGGCGGCGCGATGCTCGCTGGGTTGGCGCAGGTTGATGATTGCTTTCACACCGTCGGCCTTGAGCTTTTCAAGATGTTCGAGCCGCGGCTGGCCGCCAGTACAGAAGTCTTTGTTAACGCGCAGGAAGTTGCGGATCTCGCCCGGGTCTTGCTGAGCCAGGATTGCGGAGCCGCAAAGAAGGAAAAGAGAGATGACGATAAGAGTTCTCATTTGGGGCCTCAAAAAATAGATAAGTGATTTAGCCACAAAAAGGCACAAAAAACACAAAATGAAATTCTATTAATGTGCTTCAGTCTTCTTATCACATTTTTTGTGCTTTATGTGCCTTTTTGTGGCTAATTTTACCGTGTCAATTGACGGTACTTGATCCGGTGCGGTGTTTCCGCAGCCGCACCGAGACGGGCTTTTCGATCGGTTTCGTAGTCGGAGTAATTGCCTTCGAACCAGACGACTTTGCTGTCGCCTTCGAACGCGAGGATGTGCGTCGCGATGCGATCGAGAAACCAGCGATCGTGTGAAATCACTACCGCGCAGCCGGCGAAGCTTTCGAGCGCTTCTTCGAGCGCACGCAGTGTGTTGACGTCGAGATCGTTCGTTGGCTCGTCCAGCAGCAAAACGTTCGCACCTTCCTTCAACATCTTCGCGAGATGAACGCGATTGCGTTCGCCGCCCGACAACATGCCGACTTTCTTCTGCTGATCCGAACCCGAGAAATTAAACCGCGCCACGTATGCGCGTGAATTCACCTCGCGTGGTCCAAGCTTCAACATGTCTTCACCGCCACTGATCTCCTCCCAGATCGACTTCTCGGGATCGAGCGTCCGGCTCTGATCGACATAGGCGAGCACGACTGTCTCACCTTTGCGAATCGTGCCTGCGTCAGGTTGCTCCTGTTCCGTGATCATCCGAAACAGCGTCGTCTTGCCTGCGCCGTTCGGACCGATCACGCCGACGATGCCACCCGGCGGCAGCGCAAAGCTCATATCCTCGACGAGCAGCTTCTGGTCGTAGCCTTTGTTCACGTGTTCGGCTTCGATCACGACGTTGCCGAGTCGTGGTCCAGGCGGGATGTGGATCTCGAGGTCCTCGCGTCGTTTTTCGGATTCCTGTCGCAATAGATCTTCGTACGAGTTGATACGCGCTTTGCCTTTCGCATGACGCGCCTTTGGCGACATGCGAATCCATTCGAGCTCGCGCTGGAGTGTTTTCTGTCGTTCAGTTTCAGATTTCTCTTCGCGTCGCAGCCGCTCCTGTTTTTGTTCGAGCCACGAAGTGTAATTGCCTTTCCAGGGAATGCCCTGGCCGCGATCGAGCTCGAGAATCCAGCCGGCGACGTTGTCGAGAAAATAGCGATCGTGAGTGACCGCGATGATCGTTCCGGCATAACTCTGCAAGTGATGCTCGAGCCATGCGACTGACTCCGCGTCGAGGTGATTCGTCGGTTCGTCGAGTAACAGGATGTCGGGTTTCTGGAGCAACAAGCGGCACAGCGCCACGCGACGGCGCTCACCGCCGGAAAGAACTTTCACGGGCGTGTCGGGCGGCGGACATCGCAACGCGTCCATCGCCATCTCGAGTCGTGAATCGAGATCCCACGCGTCGAGCGCGTCGAGTTTCTCCTGCACCTCGCCCTGGCGTTCGAGGAGGGCCGACATCTCGTCGTCAGACATCTCTTCGCCAAACTTCGCGTTGATCTCGTCGAATTCTTTCAGCAGGTCGACAGTTTCTTTGACGGCTTCTTCGACAACTTCACGTACGGTGCGCGAGTCGTCGATCAGAGGCTCCTGTTCGAGATAGCCGACCGTGAAGCCGGGCGAGATAACAGTCTCGCCGTTGAACTCTTTATCGACGCCGGCGAGGATGCGCAGCAATGAAGACTTGCCCGAGCCGTTCAATCCGAGCACGCCGATCTTTGCGCCGTAGAAATAGGAGAGATAGATGTCTTTGAGGACCGGCTTCTTGTCGTAAAACTTGCTGACGCCGACCATGGAATAGATGACTTTGTTTGGTTCAGTGCTCATAAAAAGAATAGGTCATATAGGTCCTATAGGACTTATTAGGTTTTCAACAACTCTTTCGCGTGGCGTCGGGCGCTCTCCGTTATCTCGGCGCCCGTGAGCATGCGCGCGAGCTCTTCGACGCGGCCTGCTTTGTCGAGCCGTCCGACGCTGACTTGCGTGCGGCCCTTCAACGCTTCCTTTTGCACGACGAGGTGACTATCCGCGAAGCGCGCGATCTGCGGCTGGTGCGTGACGCACAGCACCTGATTCGTCTGCGAAAGCTTTTTGAGCTTCAGCCCGACTGCCTCACTGACGCGCCCACCGATGCCCGTGTCGATCTCGTCAAACACGATCGTGCGTGGAAACTGCGATCCGTTCGCCACCGTCTTCAACACCAGCATCAGCCGTGACGCCTCGCCTCCCGACGCTACGCGCGCGAGCGGCTTAACCTCTTCGCCGACGTTTGCCGAAAAGTAAAACTCAGTGTAATCGATGCCTTTCCGTCCCGCCGACTCGACATCCTCAGACACCTGAACCTGAAAGCGCGCATTGTCGATCGCTACTTCCGATATCCCTTTCTCAACTGCCTGCTCAAACTTCTTCGCCGCACGCACACGCTCCTTGTGCAACCTCCGCGCACAGTCGAGATACTTTACCCGAGCGGAAGCGATCTGAATGTTCAATTCCTGTTCACGTTGATCGGAGGTCTCGATCTGCCGTAAGCGAGCCTGTGAACGCGCCAGGTGATCCTGTGCGGCCGCAATCGATCCGCCGTACTTGCGCTTGAGCCGAGAGATCTCGGCGAGCCGATCCTCGATCTCGTCCAGCCGCGCGGGGGAGAATTCAAGATGGTCCGCAAAGTCACGCAGAGAGAACGAGAGATCCTCGAGCACCGCTCGCGCAGCTTCCAGTTCTTCAATGTAGTCACGGAACCTTGAATCGTATTCGGCCAGTTGCTCGATGTCTTTGAGGGTCTGACGAACGCGCGCGAGAGCAGCGTCGTCATCTTCGTAAATGCGGCTATAACTCGACTGGCAAAGCGCCATTAAAAATTCAGCGTTTGCCAAACGGTGTCGTTCTTCATCGAGACGTTCATCTTCACCAATCGACAACTGTGCGCGCTCGAGCTCGGCGATTTGAAACTGGAGCGTATCGACCAGTTGAAACTTTTCCGCTTCGTCCTGTCGCAACGTATCAAACTCGCGACGCAGTGACGCCCATTTCTGATACGCCTCCGCAACTTCATCACGTAACGCGCCGTTGCCCGCGAAAGCGTCGAGTATCTCGAGGTGCGTCTCCGGATTGAAGAGCGTTTGCTGATCTCCCTGCCCGTGAATGTCGACCAGAAACGGACGCAGATCGCGAAGGAGCGACTGCGTAGCGAGTTGATTGTTGATGAAGATCTTATTGCGGCCGGTTACGGAAAGCTCGCGACGAATTATCAGCTCGTTGGTTGCGTTCAGCCCCGCGTTTTCAAGCAGCAGCTCAAGGTCGGGATTTGAAGTGACGGAGAAAAGTCCTTCGATCGCGGCTCGTTCAGCGCCTGTCTTGAGCAGTTCACTCGTGAATCGTCCACCGATCAGCACGCCGAGGGCGTCAACAATGATTGACTTCCCGGAGCCAGTCTCGCCCGTGAGCAGATTGAGACCACTCTCAAACTCAACCTGCATATCGTCGATTAGAGCTATGTTGGAGATGTTCAGGAACTGAAGCATCGGCCACAGATTTTCGCAGATTACACAGATTATGCAATCCGTGTAATCCGCGAAATCCGTGGCCGATGTTTTTTCCTTAGAACGTGTACCGCAGCGAGAACTGCATTACGCGTCCCGCTTTGGTTTCATTCAAAGGCGCTTGCGTTGAGGTGAATTGTCCGAAGTCGGAGGATGGGTTTCCGCCGAGGAACGGATCCTGTCCCAGGCTCAGGTCCGAAAGCGTAAACGTATCGAACCGCTGAGTGTTGGTGACGTTGAAGACTTCCCACCGGAACTGAAGCGCGTGGCCTTCCCAGGGCATCTTGAATGACTTGTACAATCCCATGTCGAGCGAGATGTATCCTGGACCACGAAGCACGTTCCTGTCGCCGACTTCGCCTGGACGCGCCGGCCGGAAGCTGCGATACGCAGCGAGCGGATCGCTGAAGAGATTCGGCGTTCCGTTCTCTCCATTCTTTGTTACCGACGTTTGGATGGGGCGAACTCGAACACCATTTGATTGAACGTTCCAGTTTGTCGCCCAGACACAACAATCGAACGGCGCCCCAGTCACCGGAAGCCCGCTGTTCCAACGGAAAATTCCGGTAGTCGACCAGCCGCCGAAGGCTTGCTCCACGAAGCCACTCGCGTTCGAGAAGTACCGCTTGCCACGTCCGAACGGAAGTCCGACCACCCAATTGGCATTGATTATGTGCCGTGCATCGAAATCCGAATTGGCGTAGTTCTCGTCCGGGAACAACGCATTGACGATGAACGCCGCCCCGTAGCTGCCTGAAGACTGCAACCCGGAAGCGTTGTCGAGTGAATGGCCGTAGGTGTAGTTGAAGTCAAACGTGATGTCGTCGCGCAGCCGCTGACGCATGCTGAGCTGCAACGAGTTGTAGTTTGACCGGGCAATAGTCGAGAACGCCGAGAGCGCTCCGAACTGCGGTTGATAGAACAGGTTGTTGAATATTCCTGGTCCACCACCGATGGACGGCGGGCACGTCGTGCAGTCTGGACGATCGTCCCAAAGCAACTGGAGGAATGTGTAGTCGATGATGTCGGCGCCACCCACAGATGTCGGCGCGAGGAATGCGTACGCTGCCTGCGTCGGCGTCAAAGAAGTGTCACCCCACCAATCCGGCATGAACGGGAAGAAGTGGTCGAAGAAAGCGATATTCGGAATCGAGGTGATTTCACGGTTTGCATAACGGAAATCAACCAACTGATTGATCGCCTGGTAATAGGTCATTCCCGACTGCGGATCGCGAATGTTATTGAGCTGCATGATGTCGCGCGAAGCGAGCAGCTTGCGCGCGAAGCGTCCTACGTAGCTGGCTTCAAACGAAAGTCCTTTGCCGATCTCGCGGCCGTAGGAGAAGTTGAAGCTGTAGTTGTAGGGCGTGGTGATTCCCTGGTCCAGCGAGACCTCGATGCGTTGATCTTCGTCGGACGGAACCGTCAGCGGGAAGTTCAACGTCGTCGGGATAGCGCTCTGACCCGGGAAGGGCAGGGTACGGACACTGGGATTTAACCCGGTGAACTGTGGTCCGAGCGTACCGTCGATCACATCGAACGTGTTGGCGTTGATGTTTTTAGCGGAGGTGAAGCCGGCCAGATTGTTGAGATCGAAGTTGACGGCTAGTTGGCTGCCAATGCGATCGTAGGTCATGCGGAAGCCACCGCGCAGCACGCTCTTGCCTTCGCGTCCGAAGATACGGCCAAACGTGTTGTCGCCAAAGTCAGGCGACCAGGCAAAAGAGACTGAGGGCGCCCAGTTATTCCAATCCTGCTTGTAGTAGCCGGGCGCGTTGTTCGCTTTGCCGCCCAGTACGAAAGTGATTGGGTCGGTAAAGGGTACGCCGTTGAAGGCGCTTTCAACGCGCTTGTTGAAGTAATCAGTCAAGTTGACGTTCGGCACGACCTGGAGGCCATTTCGCTCATACACCGGAGTCGAAGTGGACCAGCGCACGCCGTAGTTAAGCGTGAAGTTCGGACGCATGCGCCAGGAATCCTGGAAGTAGCCTTCGTACTCCTGGGTAGCGAACGAACGATCAGTTGGTGTACCGACCGGTTGGAGTTGACCATTGGCGTCGTACACGAGATTCGCGCTGTACTGCGAGAAACGTCCGATCACTGATGCGAGCGCGTCGCGCAGGTCGCTGGAGCTTTCAAAATCGCTGAACGGAGCGATAAGCACGTCACCCGATTCGTTGTAGAACGAGGGATTGATTACCGTGTCATCGAACGATGCGCCCAGCGAAATGCGGTTGTTGGTTATCAGCCGAACGTTGGCGCCGAATCCGAACGTGTGATTGCCGCGTACCCAGGAAACGTCGTCAACGAAGTTGTGAACCGGCGTGGTGCGTCGCAGCGTGCGCGCGTAAGCCTGCGGTGAAAAGATGAATCGAAAGTTGACCCGGTTTTCGTTCGAATCACCGTTTTGCGTGAACGACGCGCGAGTCAGGCCGTAGTTGAAGCGATTAACAACGGAATTGTTAACCGTCCAAACGTGACCGATGGCGACTCCCTTCGGATGGTTCCAGGTTGTCAGTGGCGGCGTGTCGGGGAAGCACTGAATGTTGTCGCCAGGAACACTGCAATCCGAACTGGCGTAGACCGCACGCGTGACGTTGTCGTTCTGGTAATTACCACGAAGGAACAACGTCTGGCTGCTGGTCAGGTTGAAGTCGAAGCGGGCGATGTAGGTGTTCAACTGCGTCGGCGTTCGCGCGTTGAAGCGGAAGCCGCCGGTGTTCAGACCATCGCCGACTGTGGTGTCGTTGGCTGGATATTTTTGTGCCGCAGCCGCCAAAAAAGCCAGCGCTTGCGGGTTGATACCGGGACTGGTGCCATTCGCGGCGATGTACGCGTCTTCGATCTCACCGGGCGTAAGACAATTCACGCCGCCTGGAGTGCCTGCCGGGCAGCCGGGATCGCTGTCGCCGCTTTCGGTGCGGAAACGAACGATGCCCTGGCCCAACGTGGGCAGCGGCACTTCGCGCACGACTGAAGTCGCGGTTGCTTCGCGGAATCCTTCGTACGTGAAAAAGAAGAACGCGCGGTCTTTCTTGATTGGACCACCGAGCGAACCGCCGAAGATGTTTCTCAACAACTGCGGACGTTCGACACCCGCGGCGTTGTTGAAGAAGTCGTTTGCGGTCGTGACGGTATTACGATGAGTTTCAAACAGCGAGCCGTGCCAGTCATTCGATCCTGAGCGCGTTACCAATGAAACCTGCGCGCCGGATGAGCGGCCCTGTTCGGCGTTTGGATTGGTTGTGGTTACGCGAAACTCCTGCAAGGAGTCGCGCGTCACTCTCAAGACGCTCGCGAAAGCTTCGTCAGTGACGACGTCGAGACCATCCTGCTGTTCGTTGACGTCAACGCCGTCGAGCGTGATGTTCGACTGATCGGCGCGTCCGCCATTTACGGTCCCGCCGCGAGTGACGCCCGGTTGCAGCGACAGCAAGCCAACGACGTTGTTGGCGTTGAGCGGTAATTCCACGATGCGCTTGCGCTCGAAGGAATTGCCGATGGTCGCGTCACTTGTATTGATGGCTGCTTCGGCGGCGGAGGTGACGTCTACTGTTTCAGAAACAGCTCCGATTTCGAGTTGCACGTCACGGACTGTTGGGGTATCGACTAACGCTGCCACGCCTGAAGCGGAAGCAGTTTTGAAACCCGTTGCCGTGATCTCGATCCTGTAGGTGCCGGGAGGCACTGCGTTGAAGACGTACTGGCCATCTTCGTTGGTCTGTTGCGTGCGCGTGAAGTTTTTAGAGGGATCGGTGAGGGTTACGGTCGCGCCGCTGACCAGATTACCTGCCGGATCTTTGATCGTGCCGCGGACTGTGGTGCCGCCTGACTGAGCATACCCAGTCACGGTAAACAGCATTAAAACAAGAAACGAAGCTAGAGATAGACTTCCGAATCTACGTTTACTCATAAGCAATCTCCCTGGTTTTCATCATGGGTCGTGCTGAGCTCGTTGAAAATCCTTTTCAGAATGTGTCAACGGAATTTATCGGATAATGGTTGAAGCTTTTGAAATGCTGTGGGCAGCATTCAGGGGAGACAAAAGTTCGTTTGTAACGATGCAGTTACTGTTCCAAGTGCGCGGGAAGAGTTTTACCTGAAGAAAATGGCAGTAATTTAGCGCAAAACAAGCACTTGCCTCCACAGAACAAGTCCAAAAACTCATGCTATTGAAGATTTTGAACTGCAAAACTTTGGATCACGGAGGGCGGAAGTTCGGAGTTCAGTCTATAGGCTGCTTTGCTCTCGTACCACGTGATTAGTAATCTTTACGCACTGTGGCAATAAACCCGATCGACGTTCTGCTCGCGATTGTGATTGTGCTGAGCGTGCTCAATGGCTACCGGCGCGGGTTTGTTCACGGTGTGTTGGACCTCGCCGGCTGGGTGCTGAGCTTGCTCGCGGGTTTGCGTTTCTACCAGCCTGTCGCGCAGTGGATTGGTCCACGCATCGATTTGTGGTCCGAGGTCTGGGACCAGCCATTCGCCTTCATCCTCATTGCGCTGATCGTCAACTTGATTGTTCAAGCCATCGGTTACTCACTGCTGCGACGCCTGCCGGAAGACATACACGAGCGACGCGTCAATCAAGTGTTCGGAATCGTGCCGGGTTTCATAAACGGATTGATCATCGTCGCCATCCTCTCGGCGCTGCTGCTGGCGCTTCCGTTGAGTGAAAGCTTGAGCGAGCGCACGCGTGATAGCGCGTTCGTCAATCGTCTCGCGGTTTATGCGGAACGGCTCGAGGGGCAGCTCCGTCCGGTTTTTGGTGAGGCCATTGCGCGCACCATGAACCTGCTGACAGTGGAGCCCAACTCAAACGAACGCGTAGAGCTACCGTTCAAAGTCGAGCAATCGCGCCCGCGACCTGATTTGGAAAAACAGATGCTGGACCTGGTGAACCAGGAACGACAGGCTGCGGGCTTGAGTCCGCTCGCGCCCGATCCGGAATTGACTGAGGTGGCGCGACGTCACTCGGCGGACATGTTTGCGCGCGGTTACTTCGCACACGATACGCCCGAAGGGCTCTCACCATTTGATCGTATGAAGGCGGCAAACGTGCGCTTCACTACTGCCGGCGAGAACCTTGCGCTTGCGCCAACCATTCCGGTGGCCCATACCGGCCTGATGAATTCACCGGGCCACCGCGCGAACATCCTGCGCCCGCAATTTGGACGCGTCGGGATTGGTGTGATGGACGGTGGTATGCGCGGGCTGATGGTGAGTCAGGAATTCAGAAATTGAGCCGCGTTAATCTGCGGCTCATTTTTATTTCACCTCACGTGGCGCCACGACAAACGACAACTTCTGCGCGCCACGAATAACCGTGACGGGAGTGCTCCTGCCGATGCGTTCGTCTGTGAGTAGTTTGTGCAGATCGTCGATGCCGCGAATCGGGTAGCCATCGAAGTCGATCACGATGTCGCCGGCCAACAGTCCCGCTTCTTTCGCCGCGCTCTGCTCGCCATTCGTTTCAAACGAGACGAGCAGCACTCCGGTATCGATCGGCAACTGATAGAAGCGAACAATCCGGCGCGGTATCGGCACATTCTGTCCGGCCACTCCAATGTAGCTCCGGCTGATCTTGCCATCGCGAATCAGACGGCCGGCCACAAACTTCGCCGTATCGATCGACGTCGCGAAACAGATCCCCTGCGCCGGCAGGATCGTTGCGGTGTTGACGCCAATCACGTCACCGCGGGAGTTGACGAGTGGACCGCCCGAGTTTCCCGGATTCAGCGCCGCGTCAGTCTGGATAACTCCGTCCATCAGTCTGCCCGACTGCGCGCGCAACGAGCGTCCCAACGCGCTCACGACGCCCGCGGTCACCGAATACTGAAACCCGTAAGGATTCCCGATCGCGATCACTAGCTGGCCCACGCGAATCGATTGCGACTCGCCGAGCTGGGCGGGGACGAGATTCGGTGCTGTGATGCGAATCACCGCCAGGTCGGTGTCCGGATCGTCGCCGATCAACTGTGCCTGAAATCTGCGACCGTCCATCAACGCAACGTCGATCTTCGACGCGCCGTGTACGACGTGGCTGTTAGTGAGAATGAATCCGTCGGGCGTAAAGATGAATCCCGATCCGTTGCTTGATGCTTCGTTCGGTCCCGACCGACTGCGATTCCGTTTACTGGTTACTTGAATATAAACAACCGAGGGACTTACTTTCTCCGCCGCTTCAATGACGGCGCGCGAATAGGCGTCGAGCAGGCCGTCGTCATTGCCGGCAGCGGTCTGCGCGATCGTGTTCTCGCCAATCACCTCTCCTTCATTAATGATTTCTCTTGCGACTGCGTACTTCATTTGTATCTCCTGATAGTTAAATGTCTGGGGTGCTTAGATCATACGCCTCCTCGTCAAGCGCACCCTTTTTCTGTGCTTTTTGTGCCTTTTTGTGGCTAACTTTGCGCTGCGCCGTGGCACTTCTTGTACTTCTTCCCCGAGCCACACGGACACGGATCGTTGCGCCCCGTCTTGGGCGCCTCGTACCTCACCGTCGGATTCTTCATTTCATCGCCAGTCACAAATCGCCACTGTCCATCCTCACGTTCGAACAGACTCTTCTCGCGGTGGCTGTGATCTTTTCCGTCTTGCGTGTATTGCGCTTCGAAAGAGACGAATGCCTTATCGTCGTTTATAACTTTGGTCTCGAAGATGTGTAGCCCGCGCCAGACCGACGTCTGTGACCACTCGCGAATAAACGACATGTCGATCTCTTTTTGCGTTCGCGAATGAGTTGAGGCCACGATGAAATCGATGGCGCCAGTGACGAAGGCGGAATACCGTGCGCGCATCAGTTGCTCTGCCGTTTCGCTTTCGCGAGTGCCGTTGATAATCGGCTCGCAGCAGTCAGCAAAAGGAGCACCGGAACCACACGGGCAGCTTTGAATGTTTTCACTCATAGTCCACAGCTTACACAGTTTTTATTGATTACGCAGACTTAAATCTGATGGTATTATGGCCCGTCTCACGGAGGACCCCGACCATGCTGACACGCCAACTCCCCATCCTGCTTCTCCTGACAATCGCGCTTCTGGGTTCATGGCCGCGGACTAACTGGACCATCGCCACCGCGCAAGAGCTCGACTACGAAGAAGAGTTTTTGAAGGGTAGAGATCTCTTCCGCCGTGGCCGGTATGAAGACGCGTTGAAGAGTTTCAAACGTGCGAACGATCTGCACGAGAAGAAATCTGCCGAGTGTTATGCCTGGATGGCGGAGACGTACAGGGCGCTCGATGCTCACAAAAACGCCATCGAGTGTGCGGACAAAGTTTTGGAGTTTGCCGATGGCGATCGGCAGCTTATGTTGAAGGCGTATAACAACAAGGGTCTCGCGTTACAGGCGTCGGCCCAGAAAAAGGACCAGAAGAAGCTTCAGGCGGCGGAAGCCGTGTTCAAAGAAGCGTTGGGCGTGGAAGGGGCTCCGGCAATAATTCATTACAACCTTGGCGTGACGTTGCTCCAGTTGAGCCGTGATGAGGAAGGCGTTGCGGCACTGAAGCAGTACGTCAAGTTGCAGCCTGATGGTCCATTCGAAGAATCGGCGCGGCAGATGATTGCGAATCCGCGTCGCGCTCGGGAAAACTATGCGCCCGACTTTTCTTTCACGTCGGCAGAAGGCGAGCACATCACGCTCGAGGATTTGCGCGGCAAGGTTGTGCTGCTGGATTTTTGGGGAACGTGGTGCCCGCCGTGCGTTGAGTCGGTGCCCGAGCTTCGCAACCTGCACAAGCGTTACTCGAAAGATGGAACGCCTTTTGTGCTGATCGGCATTAGCTCAGACAGTGACGAGGAAGAGTGGAAAGCGTTCACCGAGAAGAATAAGATGATCTGGCCGCAATACCGCGATGAAGATCGTCGCATACAGCGCGCGTTTGGGGTGCGCGCGTTTCCCACCTACATCGTGATCGACCACGAAGGAATCGTGCGCTTTCAGAGCGTGGGCATGAGTTGGACGAGTGCCGCGGATCTGGGTGAGGCGATTCGAAAGCAGATAAAGCTCGTGGCGAAGAATACTGAAGCGCGATAACTCACTTTTCAAATGCGAGACGGCCGATGGCGCCGTTTTCACCGGCTCCCCAACCGATCTGTTTGCCGGGAGCGAAACTAAACGTGTGAAAACCCGGACCTTCGATAGTGGTCCATGTTCGTCCGTCGTCGATGGAGTAGTCGCCTCCGCTTGGACCAAGCGCGATGAGGGTTTTTGTGCCGGGGATGTAAGTCACGACTGATCTGAAGCCTGATAGACCTTTTACCAGCGTCCATGTGACGCCGCCGTCGCTGGTCACCGCCAGATTGTCGATAGCCTCCTGTTCCTTTCGATAATCGCCACCGGCGATCACGCCGTGTTTTGCGTCGCGGAAGGCGATGGAGAAGATTCCTGATGAGGGGCCTGAGGCGAGTGGCGTATCGGCGATCTGCCAGGTGCGACCGCGATCGGAAGTGCGCAAGACGCGCGATTTAGCTCCGGCGCCGGTTCCGATCCATACGTGCGATTTTCCGAAGACGGCGATGTTAGTGCCGCTTGCGGCAAACGCTCCTTCATTTTCGAGCGCGGGCGGTAGATTGTTTGGAGGGATGCGTGACCAATCGCGACCGCCGTTCGTAGTTGTCAGGATGTAGAACTGTCCGTTGATGGAGTCGCCGAAGACGATGCCGTTGTTAGCGTCCCAAAACGACATCGCATCGAGAAATGCTTTTGGATCTTCGTTCTTGAACTGCAAGGTCCAGGTTTTTCCGGCGTCAGTGGTTTTGTAGATTCGCGAGGCTGGACCATTGCCGATGCTTATCATATAGGCGGTTTGAGCATCGATCGCATCGATGTCGCGGAAATCGAGAGTTTCGCTGGTTACGGTGAGCCTTTGCCACGTTGTTCCACCGTCGACTGTGCGCAGCCCAGTTGAATTCGCGCCGCTGGCCCAGGCCACCTGTTCGCTGACCGCGCTCACGCCACGCAGACGCGCTGTGACGCCGCTCGTCTGCATGGTCCAACGCGGCGTGACGAGCATGATCGTTATTATTGCCAGAGCAAGTCTCAACGCACACCTCCATTTCTGCGAAGCATTCTAACATCCAATTTTAACTCACGATTTTTATTGACAGTGTGAAAAGGCGGCACTATTATGCCGCGCACTCGCTCCCGTTTAATCCCACGTTCTGTTGACCGTCTCCCCCGGACACATCTTCGTCACGTCCGTTAGAAGTAAGGAGCCACTCCATGAAAGAAAAGATCTCCTCATACGCGGTTATCGCTGCGGTGATTGCTGCCGTAGTCGCTTTGTTCGCGAGCAGCGCTTACACGAAAAGAGATGTCCCGCCGCAGCAGCGCCAAAAGCAGGAGCGGATAGAAACTGAATTGCTCACGCTCCAGTCTACCGGCTTTGAGCCCAATGAGATCCAGCGTCCGCAAGGCGCGTTCATTCTCGGCGTCGACAATCGTACCGGAGTCGAGACGATTGAGTTGCGATTGGTGCGAACCAACGGGCAGCAGTTGAAGGCTCTTGAGGCGCCCAGGAGAAAGATTTCGTGGCGCGAAGTGGTTGATCTTGCACCAGGACAGTATGTGCTCTCCGAGGCGAATCATCCGGATTGGACCTGCACCGTCACGATTCTGCCACACTGAATATTCTCACTAAAGGAACATTGCTCATGAAGACCTCAACCCGAGCAGCCGCCTTAATTTTGCTTGTGCTCCTGAGTTTTGCCGTGAGCGCACAAACCAGCAACACTGATGGGACCACGCCTGCGGGACTCTCACCGGGTGCGCCGGCCGGCTCATACGCATTAACAGGATTTGAGAACGTCAATCTTTACAACGGCAATCTGAACGTGAGCCTGCCGCTGCTTTCGGTCGGCGGACGCGGCAGCGCGGGCTATACGGTTACGCTGCTGGTTGAACAGAAGTGGCGTGTGGAGCAGTTTGCCGAGCCGTTTCCCGGTCAACAGCCAATACGAACTCCGGTGGGAAACTGGTGGGGTGAACTGAAACCGGGCTATGGACCAGGAGTGATGGAGGGGCGGCGTGGCGGTTATGGCGACTGGTATGAACAAACCTATTGTGGCTCCGCAGCCGATGCCAGCCGCGTCTATCTGGATATGCTGACGCGGCTCACCTTCACTGCCGGTGACGGTACTGAATATGAGCTGCGCGATCTGCAAACAGGCGGACAGCCGATAAATCTGACGAGCGTGCCCTGCGGTAGTAACGGCAATTCGCGTGGTCGAGTCTTTGTCACGGCTGACGGTAGTGCCGCGACGTTTGTTTCCAACACCGCGATCAGCGACTACAAATGGAAACCGATGGGCGTCAACGATCAGTTTCGTCCTTCCGGCTATCTCTGGCTGCGCGACGGCACGCGCTATCGCATCGATAACGGCCTGGTAAGCTGGCTGCAGGATCGCAACGGCAATCGAGTGACCTTCAGCTACAGCGCCGACAGAATCACTACTGCCACTGATTCATTGAACCGGCAGGTAACCTTCAGCTACGCGGGCGGCGGTGTTGCTTACGATCAGATCAGTTTCAATGGCTTTGGCGGGCAGGCGCGCAGCCTCAAGATCTGGAAGACGGCTATGGGTAGCGCGCTGCGCAGCGGCTATGCGCTGCAAACTTACGCGCAACTATTTCCCGACTTTACTGGGGCCAGCAGCTTTACGCAATTCAATCCGCAGAAGGTGTCGGCGGTGGAATTGCCTAATGGTCGCAGCTATCAGTTTCGCTACAACTCATACGGCGAGGTTGCGCGCATCGAGCTACCCACTGGCGGCGCAATGGAGTACGACTGGATAAACGCGAACTTGATCCTCGCCGAAGGTGTGATCTATCGCCGCGTGTCGGAACGACGGCTCTATAAAGATGGTGTGAACCTTGAAAACAAGATTACTTACAGTAATCCGGGGATGAGCTCGGGTGTCGAAGTAAAGACGTTTAATAGCTCCGGAACCTTGCTGGCCTATTCCAAGCACTATCACTGTGGCAGTGCGCTCGAATCCATGAGCAGCGAATACGCGACGCCCATCTCTTACCCGTTGAACCTGGCGGAAGGACGCGAAATCCAGACCGATGTATTCAGCACCAACGGCACGACAGTGCTGCGGCGCGTGCAAAACACATGGGATGCGAATGGCACGTTGGGTGGACGGCCGATTAATCCGCGCATTGTGGAAACCCTGCAAACGATCGAACCGTCGGGCGCCAATCTGGTCTCGAAGCAGACCTTCGCTCACGATCAATACAACAATCAGACTGACGTTTACGAATATGGTTTTCGCAGCGGCGGCGTAGATCCGCTGGTGCGGCGCACGCACACAGATTATTTCACTTCGAGCTACGACACCCTCAATCCGAGCTCATCCAATCCCGACCCGAATCTCACGAGTCATATCCGCAGTCTGCCGTGGAAGGTGTTCATTTACGATGCCGGCGGGACTGTGCGCGCGCGTGTCGAGACTGAATATGACAATTACACGCTGGATGGCGCGAATTGTTTACACAGCTTCCATTGTCCGCTGACGGCACGGTCGAACATCAGTGGCTTGGATGCGCAGTTCAGCACCAGTTACACCAGGCGCGGTAATCCCACTGCTGTTACTCGCTACCTGCTTTCCAACGGGACAGTGACGGGTTCGATCTCGTCCTACTCGCAATATGACGTCGCGGGCAACGTGGTGCGGGTGCTCGATCCGCGCAGCACGCTCGCGAACAACATCGCCATCACTATTGAATACGACGATCGCTTTGGCATTCCTTCGGATAACGAAGCGCGCTCGAATTCAGCGCCAGCCGCTCTGGCTGGACTCAGCTCCTTTGCCTTTCCCACCAAAGTGATAAACGCGTTAGGCCACACGAGCTATGCCCAATTCGATTACTACCTGGGCAAGCCGGTGAATGGTGAGGATGCAAACGGGGTGGTCGCCAACGGCTACTTCAACGATGCACTCGATCGGCCCACCCAGATTCGGCGCGCGACGGGAACAAGTGACGAAAACCAGACCACCTTTGCTTACGACGACACTGCGCGCGAAATCACTAGCTCCAGCGATCGTGACGTGAAGGACGACAATATTCTGATCAGCAAAGTCAAGTACGATCAGTTGGGTCGCACGATCGAAACGCGCCAGTACGAAGGTGGGTCAAACTACATTGTCGTGGAGACGCAGTACGATGCCCTTGGCCGTGCCTTCAAGACGTCTAATCCACACCGGCAAAATGAGACCGCGGACTGGACCACGCAGGCGTTTGATGCGCTAGGCCGGGTAATCTCGGTAATCACGCCAGACAATGCCGCGGTCACGACGAGCTACAGTGGCAACAGCGTCACGGTTATCGATCAGGCGGGCAAAGCAAGGAAAAGCGTGACCGATGCCCTGGGCCGTTTGGTCGCAGTCTACGAAGATCCGAATAGCGTGAATCCGAGCGGTTTGGACTATCAAACCAGCTATCTTTACGACGTGCTGGACAATCTGGTGAAGGTGACGCAGGGCGGCCAGCAGCGCTTCTTCATGTACGACTCATTGAAGCGTCTGATTCGCGCGCGCAATCCGGAGCAGGGCACGCTCGGCAGCTTAAATCTTACCGATTCGCTCACGAGCAACAGTTCCTGGTGCATGGGTTATCAGTACGATGCAAGCGGCAACCTGACGCAGAAGACTGATGCACGCGGAGTAATTTCTACTTACGCTTACGACGTGCTTAATCGCAACACCGCAATCGATTACTCTGATTCCACACCCGACGTCTTCAGGCAATATGACCTCGCCGTCAAGGGTATCGGCCGCATCAATCAGACGTGGCAGTCGGGTGCTGTCACCTCCACCACCAACATTGATTCCTACGACGCGCTCGGCAAACCGCTGGTGCAGCGGCAGCGCTTCGAAACCGGCGGCGTGTGGAGCTCTTCGTATCAAACCTCGCGCACCTATAATCGCGCTGGCGCCGTGCGGTTCCAAACCTATCCTTCCGGACACACGGTGGAATACTTGTATGACGCTGCGGGCAGGACGCGCAGCTTTAGCGGCTACTTGGGGGATGGTGCTAATCGCACCTATGCAAACGAGATCGATTACTCGCCCTTTGGCGGCATCACGCGGGAACAGTTCGGCGCCAACACGCCGATCTATCACAAATCGTTCTACAACATTCGCGGGCAGCTATTTGATACGCGCCTGAGCAGCATGAGCGACACGTGGGATTGGAATCGCGGCCGTCTGATCCTCTACTACAGCAGCAATCACCTGTGGGGCCAGAGCGGCACGGACAATAACGGCAACGTGCGTTTTGCCCAAACGTGGATACCGCCTGAGAACGCGATCCTGGACCAGGCGGACACGGTGTCTGAGCAAAGCTACGAGTACGATCCTTTGAACCGGTTGCAGTTCGTTGCGGAACAGCGCATGAGCGCGAGCAACGGCTGGGTGTGGCAGCAACAGTTCAAGCAGACTTACGGCTACGACCGCTATGGCAACCGCACCATTAACCCTGCGGAGACGTGGGGCACGGGCATCAATAACAAGCCGTTCACGGCGAGTGATACCACCAACAGGTTAGGTGTTCCTGCCGGCCAGGCCGGAGTAATGAGTTACGACAATGCCGGAAATCTGACTACCGATACTTATTCCGGCGCCGGTGCTCGCACCTACGATGCCGAGAACCGCATGACCACGGCGGCTGATTACACGGGACAGGTGAGTCGCTACACGTATGACGGCGATGACAGACGTGTGCGCCGGCAAGTAGCGTCGAGTCAGGAAGAGTGGCAGATCTACGGAATGGATGGCGAGTTGTTGGCCGAGTACCGGGCCGGTGTGCCTCCGTCAGCGCCGGAAAAAGAATATGGCTATCGCAATGGACAACTGCTGGTTACCGCCACGGGACGATTCAATGTGGCGCTGGCTGCGAACGGCGCCGTAGCGACAGCCTCAAGCGCGCACACCTGTTGCGGCTTCTCCACGACCGGCGCAATCAACGGCAACAATCGTGGTCCATGGGGCAGCGGCGAAGGCTGGAATGATGCGACACCTAATTCAGTGCCGGATTGGCTTCAGGTCGACTTTGCCGGCAGTAAAACGATCGACGAGATCGACGTCTTCAGCCTGCACGACAACTACACGACTGAAAACACGCCGACGGAAACACAGACCTTCACGCTCTACGGATTGTTGTCCTTTGACGTGCAGTATTGGAATGGCAGCAGTTGGGTAACGGTGCCGGGCGGCAGTGTAGTCGGCAACAACAAAGTCTGGCGCAAGTTTACCTTCGCGCCGATTACGACGAGCAAGATCCGCGTCTGGATCAACGCAGTGCCTGACTCCTGGAGCCGAGTAGTAGAAATTCAAGCCTTTGGCACCTCAGCCGGCAGTGAAAAGATTCAGTGGCTCGTCTCAGATCATCTGGGTACGCCACGAATGATCGTCGATCAAACAGGAACTTTGGCGACTTTGAAACGTCACGATTACCTTCCATTCGGCGAAGAGCTATACGCCCCCGCCGGTGGCCGCAAACCCGAGTGGGGCTATACGAGCGGCGACGCCGTCCGCCAGCAGTTCACTTCCAAAGAGCATGATGTTGAGACAGGCTTGGATTACTTCGGCGCGAGATATTATGCGAGCGTCCAAGGACGATTTATCAGCACCGACTCCGGTCCGTTTACAGTTGCCGATCCTCAGAATTTCAACCGCTACACTTATGTTCAGAACAACCCGCTTAAGTTTCTCGATCCAACTGGAACGACCTTAACACTCACCGGCGATGATGCTGATAACTTAGTCGAGGAACTCGAAGCCAAAACTGGTTATAGTTTGACGAGGGATGCCAAGACGGGAAGAGTTACAATCGATAATGGAACCAAGCGTAATAAAGATGGCACTTCGAAACACCTCGCAGATCTGGTGAAGCAGATTGTTGGCGATAAAAAGATCGATGTAAATATTGAAGTCCAGGAGAACATAGTCCACGGGAATAACCAAGGTGTTAGTCTTGATGTCGGTTACGATCCAAAGGAGTTCGATTTTGCCGACTATAGCCAGTTGAATTCAGCGGATACGAAACTTGGTGCGATCGCGATAGCTCATGTGCTCGACGAGTCTTACGAATATAAGAAGCTCGATGCTGCGGGTTTTAGCTCCACAATCGATATAGATCAACTATCCCACATTCGAGCTACTTATTTAGAAAGTCGCGTACTGTCCGATCTTACTGGTGTAAGGGAGCAAGCACGGGTCGAGAAGGGAACGGCAAATGTTTTAAATTTTGAGTACACCAGTGTCGGATATGACATCCTCTGGAAAACAACTACTCCCACTGAAGCTTTTCCCAGTGCGGTGAATCGTGTCGTAGTGAGAAATTACAAGAATCTGCCAAAGACTTTTAAACGTTAATGCCGACATGAGAGCTCTTAACGATGCTGATGCTGGTTGAAGAGGAGGCTACTAAGTATGCGACTGATCTCTGGTTTGATTTTGGTTTTCTTCATGATTGGAACACATGGGCCTAATACCGCACAAAAATTCGAGCCGGACTCTGCGCTGCAAAGTGACACGAAGAATAATCAGGAGTTCCCAGTCATTTATGGCAAAAAAGATGATGGATTCCCTGATAGAGTGAACCTGCGCGGAGCGATCACAAAAGTGAGTTTTACACGGGATTGTGGGCTGGTGCATGGAGGAGGCGTTCTGCAGATCAAGGTCGTACGCACTGCACCAGGATATAACCGTGAACACATCTATGTGGCTGCTCCATGCCTGCTGGGTTGGGAAGGGGAAGAACAATATCTGGGTAGAGAGGTTTGCATGAGCGTAAAGAAGATGAAGCCGGGCGACCTGTGTCATGCGGACTATATTCATAACACCATAGATTCTAAAGGAGTACCGTTTTATTGTCTTTTATGGCAGTCTGGGAAAATCAAAGAGTTCTTAAAACAGGTTGACTGCAAGGACTCACTCTGAGTGCCGTGGCATGAGTCTTGTAAATTCTCTCAATCCTGTCCAGAATATGCCACGCGCCCTGATGTCCCCAGTCAGCTATGATCGGGCAACTCCTCCTCCATTATCGTGTCGTCGAAAAAATCGGTGAGGGTGGACAGGGTACTGTTTATAAAGTCATTGATACGACGCTCGATCGGCCCGCAGTCATCAAGGTCCTGCCACCGGATCTCACTGACAGCGTCTCAAACCTGAAGCGTTTCGAACGCGAAGCCAAGCTCGCCTCCTCGCTCGACCACCCGAACATCTGCACCATCTTCGGTCTGCATAAAGTCGGCGATATTCAGTTTATCGCGATGCAATACGTCGAGGGGCGGAATGTGCGCCAGCTTGTCGGTGGACAACCACTCGATCTGCGCCGCGCGCTCTCGATCACGATCCAGGTAACTGATGCCCTCGCAGCAGCACACAGCCGCGGCATCGTGCATCGCGACATCAAAGCGCGAAACGTGATGGTGACGCGTTCGGGTACCGTCAAGGTGCTCGACTTCGGCCTCGCGAAGTTGATCGAGAGCCCACACACAGCCTCCATCGATCCGCAACTCACGGAAGTCGGCGTGCCCTACGGAACTTCAACCTACGCCGCGCCCGAACAAGCACAGGGCCTGAAGGCCGATCATCGCGCCGACATCTTCTCCACCGGCGTGTTGCTCTACGAAATGCTCGCAGGCACGTGGCCGTTTCGAGGCAAGACGGCTTTGGACGTGCGCTACGCGGTCGTCTATCACCAGCCAAAGCCAATTGTTGAAGCGAGAGGCGAAGACTCGCCGGTGCTTCGTCGCATCCAGGAGATTCTCGATAAAGCGCTGGCAAAACTGCCTGAGGATCGCTATCAGCGCATCGAAGACATGCGAACCGATCTTCAGGAAGTACTGCGCGACATCGACGACGACAACAGCCTCGGCAGCACGTTAACAGATGCCCCACTCACTGCCGCCCCAACAAAAGCACAACACTTCTGGACCACACCCCGCAAAATCACCGCGATCGCCGCCGCAGCCGTGTTGATCCTGTCGCTATCTTTAATCGTCTTCCGCACCAATCGCTCCGCTGAACCTGATCCGACCATTAACTCGCTCGCCGTGTTGCCGTTCACAAACAACGATCCAAACACCGAATACCTTTCCGACGGCATAACCGAAAGCTTGATCGACACTCTTTCCAGGATGCCAAACCTCAGAGTGAAGTCCAGCAGCACTGTATTTCACTACAAAGGACGCACAAGCGATCCGGAGAAGATTGGCCGCGAGCTCGGAGTTCACGCACTCTTGTCCGGCAGTGTGGTTCAGACTGGCGACGATCTCTCGGTCAGCGTCGAGCTCATCGACGTACGCGACGACAGTCACATCTGGGGCGAACGCTACGGGCGCAAAGTCTCGGAAGTAGTGGCGTTGCCGCAACAAATCTCGCGTGATGTCTCAGAGCGATTGCGCTCGCGCACTGACAACATGGACCACGCGCAGTTGACGCGAAATTATTCACCGGATTCAGAAGCTTATCGTCTCTATCTGCAAGGCCGTTATAACTGGAACAAGCGAACTGTTGAAGGACTGAAGAGCGGCATCGACTATTTCGGCCAGGCCATCATGAGAGACCAGGATTACGCCCTCGCTTACGCCGGCCTCGCCGATTGCTATCTATTACTGAACGTCTACAATGTGACTTCGGCGGACGAGTCTTATCCGAAAGCTGAAGCCGCGTCGCGCAAGGCGCTCTCGATCAATGAGAGTCTGGCTGAAGCTCACACGTCGCTCGCGTTCGTCACTTACCGTTATCATCTGAAGTGGGCCGAAGCAGAGGAGCATTTCAAAAAAGCGATTGCGCTCAATCCAAACTACGCCACGGCGCATCAATGGTACGGCAGCTATCTGGCGGCCAGCGGGAGGTTGAACGAAGCAGTCGTCGAAGCTAAAACTGCACACGAGCTCGAGCCATTCTCATTAACGATATACAGCGATTACATTCGCAATCTTTACTACGCGGGCCGGCTCGAGGACGCGCGCAAAGAAGCGCTGAAGCTGCGCGAAATGGACGATAATTTCGCACGCGCTCATTACGAGTTGGGACTTGTTCTCGAGGAGGAAGGAAAGTTGGACGACGCTATCGCGGAATTCCGGCTCGGATTGAAGTACTTGCCTGACAATGTTGCGGCCTTGACTGCATTGGGCCACGCGCAAGCGCTCGCGGGGAAACGGGCAGATGCGGAGAAGGTGATTGCGAGACTTCAGGAGCTTTCGAAACAGCAGTACGTTTCGCCTTTTCAAACGGCGATAATCTATGCCGGACTCGACGAGCGCAGTCTCGCACTTGACTGGCTGGAGAAGTCACGGCAGGAGCGTTTTAACTGGTTGCCTTTCATAAAAGTCGATCCGGTGTTTAAGAACCTTCGCTCGGAAGCGCGCTTTGTTGAGCTATCCAGGAGCCTTGGTCTGACAAACCCATAACACGGAAAACACAGATGCATCTTTCACGTCGAAACTTCTTGTCCACCAGCGCCAAATCCGCGCTGACTATTACCGTTTTGAGATCAGTCGTGCCCGCAAACACGTTGGCCCAGGCCGCCGCCGTTCAACCCGTGTTCGCGCGGCTGGACGAATACATCGCGCGCCACATGCGCGAGACAGGTGCGCCGGGCATGACGCTCGCTCTCGCAAATCGTGATGGACTGATCCGCGCTTCAACTTACGGTTACGCAGATACGAAAGCCGGCCTGCGCGTCGCCCCCGAAACGATGTTTGAGATCGGCTCGATCTCGAAGTCGTTTGTTAGTCTCGTGCTGCTGCAACTACGAGACGAAGGCAAACTCGATCTCAACAAACCGATTGTCGAGTATCTGCCGTGGTTGAAGATCAACTCCAAGTTTGAAGCCATCACAACTCATCACATTCTGAGTCACACTGGCGGACTGCCCGGCGCGCCGCTGCTGCTCGACGCGTTACTTGGCGAGCTCTGGACCGCTTACGAACCCGGCAAACGTTTCCTTTATTCAAACACCGGTTACAACATTCTCGGTTTCCTGATTGAAGCTATCGACAAACGCCCCTTCGCCGAATCGATGCGTACGCGCATGCTCGTGCCGTTGGGCATGACGGCGAGCGCGCCGATCATCACCAACGGTCTGCGCAAACAGATGGCAATCGGCTACGTGCCACTCGACGGAGGTAAGCCATTTCCGCTCCATGGTCCACTCGCCGAGGCGCAATGGATCGAAGTCGATATCGCTGCCGGCAGTATCGCTTCGACACCGTCTGACATGGCGAAATATATGCGCATGCTTCTCAACCGCGGAGCCTTGCCGAAGGGCCGCCTGCTTTCAGAAGAGGCTTTTGCACTCTTCACAAAGCCGGCGATCAACTCGCCGTACCGCGGTGAACCGGCGTCGTATGGCTACGGGATGTGGGTAAGCGACATCAATGGACACACGCGTCTGCGTCACACGGGTGGGATGGTGGCGTTTAGTTCTTCAATCGACGTCGACGTAACAGAAGGTATCGGCGCGTTTGCGTCGGTGAATGCGAACCTTCGTGGTTATCGGCCCGTGGCGGTGACGAAGTATGCGATCGAACTCTTCAATGCGTCGGCAGCAGGAAAGCCGCTTCCTGATCCACCAGCGTCTCCGCCTGCTCCGGATGAAGTGAAAAACGCCGCCGACTACGCTGGCATTTACACCTCACTCGACGGTAAGAAGCTCGAACTCGCCGCCGAAAGCGACAAGCTCATACTGGTCCATGCGAATCGCAGAGTGGTGCTCGAGCGTGTCGCGCCCGATCGCTTCATCGTGAAGCACCCGGACTTCGACTCCTTTGTGCTCGGATTTGTGCGCGAGAACCAACAGGTTACTCAGGCATTCCACGGCGCCAACTGGTATTTAGGCGCGAAGTATAATGGTCCAAAGACGTTTGAAACGAAGAAAGATTGGGAACCTTTCGCCGGCCACTACTACCACGACAGCCCATGGTACGGCGATACGCGCGTCGTGCTGCGCAAGGGACAGCTCTTCATCGACGGTGTTCAGCCACTCGTTCCGCGAGGTGCCGGAAAGTTCGGAATCGGCGATCCGGAAGCGCCCGACTGGGTCAGTTTTGAATCGATCGTCGATGGACGCGCGATGCGAATGAACTACTCCGGTATCATCTTTCGCCGCGCCTTCACACCTTAGCGATTCAGACCTCTAGAACAGAACAAGTCAGCAGGAGTAGAACAAGTCTGAAAGAGTAGAACAAGTCAGGAAGGGTGGCTTGCCCCCGCTCTCTCGCAACAGCGGGGGCAAGCCACCCTTCCTGACTTGTTCTATTCTCTGTTGACTTGTTCTATCTCAAGCTGCCCAATTAATCTTTGAATTACATCAGCAGCGACTCAACACGGTGCGCATGGACCATCTCTTCGCACGGAGACCATGCGAACACCGTGAAGCGTCCATCCTGCGACGCCACGAGTGCAAGAGCTTCACGCTGATCGTTTACAAACTGCGCCGCCGAAAGATGCCGGGTGCCGCCATGCTCTGTCGGATGGACCACCACCGGCAAGTTTCCAACCACCGGCTCAGTAACGATCCACTTGTCAACCGACGCACTGCCTTCACGTCGACGAATCTTCGCGCCAAACGCCAGCACTTCATACTGATCGTTGATGATCGTTGCGCCGTCAACTGCCGTCATGCCGCCAATCGTATCCACGATCCGCCGCATCGCGATCTCCCATTGCCTGCGGTCTTCTTCCTCGACCTCCTGACGCAAAAGCTCCGAGAGCGCTGCAAACCGGGGCGTAACCGAATAAAGAATCGGCTGCGCAATAGACTCACGCCAGCGCTCCAATTCAGGAGGGATAACCAGCAGCGTCCCGCCGTGTCCGTGCGCGCGCATCGACGCACTCAACTGGACCAGCACGTTCAGAGAGTGTTGTGGTTCATTGGTCGCGGCTGCCGTGAAAGCCAGCAACGCCTTGAGCAGTGAAGGACAGTCAGGCAAGCTCGTGCCCTTTTCGTCGATGACTTTGACCTGCTCGCCTTTGAGCACCGCAACGTTGGCGTACTTTCCAAAACCATCGAGACGCCGGTGCTTGACGACGAGTAGACCAGGCTCGATGTCCTCCAGAACGAAACAGAAACTGGGAATCGTTCGCGTCGTTCCCCAGACCTTCAATTCGTCACCATGATTCCAAACGCCGAGATGGATCTCCGGGCGTTCCACCGCGGGTGCGAGTTTCGTCAGCACACCGGCGGTCAACGGAAGCGGATGCTCGAATAGCATTGGCTGCGTGGCTTCCTCCGGCGGTAGATAAGCGATCGAGATTTTGGGGAAGCGGCCTTCTTCAGGACGGAAGCTGGCCCAGAAGGTCGCGTTGATGATCGCCGCGATCGAGCGCGCGTCGGGTTGCGGCGCGAGTCCGTCTTCACCAATCCTGCGCGCCTCCTCCAGATGACGCGCGAAATGCTCTTCCACTATCGGCGCGACGGTGTTAGCCGCCTGGTATGTTGGGTCAGTGCTCATTGTCCACTTGCAGAATGATCCGGTAGAGTGATGACACCATCGGGTTCCTTTCACAGATTAACGCAGATGAGTACGGATTAGACAGCGGAGATGAAAAGGGTTTTAGTGATCGGTCCTGGCGGCGCTGGGAAATCAACCTTCGCCAGGCAGTTGGGGGAGGCGCTCAATATAAAAGTTAATCACCTCGATGTGGCGTACTGGCGTTCGGGGTGGTCCAAGCCTGCCGAAGACGGATGGTTGCAGACGGTAAGTCAGTTAGTCAGTGGTGATTCGTGGATATTGGATGGTAACTTCGGAGGCACGCTCGAACTCAGGCTCAAGCATTGCGACACGATCGTTTTTCTTGATATGCCGCGACTGTTGTGCCTCTGGCGCGTAGTGAAAAGGCGTTTGCTTTATCGAAACCGCTCTCGGCCCGACATGGCTGAGGGCTGCAACGAAAAGCTTGATCTGGAGTTTGTTCTCTGGGTTTGGAATTATGCACGTCGATCGAGACCAAAAGTTATCAAACTGCTCCGAGAACAGGCCGAAGGAAAAGAAGTCGTATGGCTGCGTTCGCGGCGTGAAGTCCGGAGTTTTTTGGATGCGGTTAAAAGGAAGGTGTAATGGAAACAAAGATGTCGGCTCAGATACCGGTCGAACGTTTCAAGAAGGCGCTGCTTGCATGTCTCGAGGAAACGTTCTCGAACGTACGCGGGATTTATCTCGACAAAGGAACCACATTGTTTGAAACGCTTGATGGGGTCTCCGCGGCGGAGGCATCACGAGCTATCTCTGCTAACTCCGCCACTATCGCTGCGCAAGTCGAGCACGTTCGCTTTTACCTCGATGTGCTCGACGACTACCTGCGAGCCGGCGTCGACAAAAAGAACAACTGGCGCGAGATCTGGGAGACTGTGCGCGAGGTAACGCCCGAGCAGTGGGAAGACATCAAACGTCGTTTGCGGCAGAGTCACGAACAGGCATTAACGACCATCAACTCTTTCGAGAAGTGGGACGGTAAATACGATATCGCGGGTGCATTGTCGATACTCGTGCATAGCGCTTACCACCTCGGTGGGATTCGACTGACACTCGGAGCGATCAGGGCCGGCGCTTAAGCACCCATGGACCAACAGACCTTCGCGCTGGCGGAAAAACTCTGGAACTACCATTTAATGAAGCACCAGGTTGCGAAAGCGGACGCGATTCTGGTGCTTTGCAGTCACGACGAGCGGGTTGCGGAACGAGGCGCGCAACTGTTTCTCGAAGGTTGGGCGCCGCTCATCATCTTCTCCGGCGGGCAGGGAGCTATCACCAGAAACCTCTGGAGTGAACCTGAAGCCGAGCGTTTTGCGCGCATCGCGATGAGTTTGAACGTGCCGCGCGAAAGCATTCTGATCGAAGCTCACTCCACCAACACCGGCGAGAACATCGCGTTCACTAAAAGATTACTAGCCGACAAAGGTCTTGATCCGCAGAGCTTCATTGTAGTGCAGAAGCCCTACATGGAGCGTCGCAGCTATGCCACGTTCCACAAGCTCTGGCCCGAGAAAGATCTGATCGTCACGTCGCCTCAAGTCTCTTTCAGAACCTATCTCGCGGAATACACCAACCGCTCACTATCGGCGGCCGACGTAGTCGGTATCATGGTCGGCGATCTTCAAAGAATAAAAATCTATCCAGCGCTTGGTTTTCAGATCGAGCAGGACATTCCGGATGACGTATGGGAAGCCTTCGAAGCACTCGTGCGCTCCGGATACGACAAGTATCTAATCCAACCTCACAGTTAAATAGGTTGACTGTAATATGCCAGATCCGGCATAATCCACAGCCATGGAGGAACCTCACCACCTCAAGCGCATCGTCTGGATTGGCTCGTCTCGGAAGGATTTAAAATCGTTTCCTGATGACGTCAAAAGGGTGATCGGATATGCACTGTATCAGGCCCAAATGGGAGGCAAAGCACTTTCAGCTAAGCCTCTTTCGGCTTTTGGTAGTGCAGGCGTTCTCGAAGTTGTTCAGGACTATCAAACCGATGCGTACCGAGCCGTTTACACTGTGAAGTTCGGCGAATTCGTATATGTTCTGCATGCTTTTCAAAAGAAGTCAAAGAGAGGCGTCGCTATCCCAAGACCTGACATCACTCTAATCAAAGCGAGACTAAAAACCGCAGAAGAGGATTACAAATCGCGTCAGGCAGGTTGAGGATGTTACATGAGAGCAACGGGCAAGACGGTCAAACGCAAGAAAATCAGTGAAAAGACTAAGGTTGAACTTGGTAGTGGAAATGTCTTTGCCGATATTGGTTTGGAAGATGCCGAAGAACTACTTCTTAAAGCAAAGCTAGTCACCAAGATCTCCCAATTGATTGAGAAGAAGGGATTGACACAAGCCGAAATCGCCAAGCGAACAGGTTTGGACCAACCGAAAGTCTCTCGACTATTACGTGGCCAATTGTCTGGTTTTTCCGCTGATCGTTTGTTTGCAATTTTGAATCGCCTGGGTCACAGTGTCGAGGTCCGCATCTCCGCAAAGGAACGCCCCCCAGAGAAGTCTCACACTCGAGTGATGATTGCGTAACCTACATCAGGCCACAAAGAATTGAGCGGCCCTTTTGCTACTAGTTAACAAACCGGCGCAACTGCACGCTGATCGCGAAGCCGATGGCGATGAAGGTGGCGATGAGGGAGGCGAGGCCGGCGCTCATTAGGGGGAGGGGGACGCCGATGACGGGTGAGATGCCGAGGGCCATGCCGATGTTGATGAAGATTTGAAAGGTCAGGCCGCCGACGAAGGCCATGATGAAGAGCATGCCCATGCGATCTGACGAGCGCCGCGCGCCCGTTATCAAACGCGATAGCAGTATCACGTAGGCCACTAAGACCAGGACACAGCCGATGAAGCCAAAGTTCTCGGCCGTAACAGCATAAATGAAGTCTGTGTGTGGTTCGGGAAGAAACTTCAAACCGCTCTGCGATTGTTCGACCGAAGAACGCGACCCAAATAAGCGCCCCTCACCAACCGTCAGAATTGACTGCCAGGTGTGATAGCCGATTCCTCGCCGGTCAGCATTTTCCGGATCGAGAATGACGTTGATACGTTCCTGCTGGTAAGCCTTCACTGCACCCGTTTTGACTCCGACGACGTAGGCGACGGGAATCAGAACCACTGCCAGTAGAGCGCTCGCTATCACCAGTCGCAATCGAATCGCAGAGAGAAAGAGCACGACCGCGAGAATCGGCATATAAGTGAGCACTGAACCAACGTCAGGCTCGAGCAGGATCAGCACGATCGGCAACGCCAGAATTAACCCGCCGACGATCATCTCTTTGACGGAAAGCACCTGCACGCGGTTCTTGCCGAAGTAACGCGCAAGCATCATCGCCGTCGTTACCTTCACAAACTCAGACGGCTGAAACTGACCGATGCCCGGCACTTTGATCCACGCGCGCTGCCCATTGATCTTCAAACCAATACCCGGCACGAGCACGATCACTAGCAGAATCAGACCGAAGACATAGAACGCCGGCGCCAGGTTGAGAATACGCCGGTAGTCAGTGAAAGCGATGGCGAGCATCACGACCAGACCAATCGCGAGACCGATCAGTTGCTTAACCCAGTAAGTCTCGGTCGGCTGCGCGTTGCGAATCTGGACCGTACCGAAGAGAACGATACCAATGGCGAGCAGCGCCAAAAGCCAGTCGAAGTCACGCCAACTACGTTTGTGAATAATCGCGACCATCGAAACTACTCATTATTTACTGCGGCGGTCTCCGGTTTGACGGGCTGGTTTTTCGCAATCTGTTTGACTGCTCCGGGCGGTTCTTCGTGCCGTGTCTTGCGGTAGTAAACATCGTAAACGCCACGTATCGCCGGCGCTGCGTGTTGTCCACCAAAACCGGAGTTCTCGATCAATGCCACCATCGCAATCTCCGGCTTGTAAGCCGGCGCGTACGTGACGAACCATGAGTGGTCCTTGTTCTTGCCGGTGTCCATTCCGAGTCTGGCGACCTGCGCCGTACCTGTCTTGCCGGCGATATCGAAGCCAGCCATCGCAATGCGCGCGCCTGTGCCGCCTGCGTTCACGACTCGCCACATACCCTCGACGACCGCCGCATCGATATCTTCAGGAATGGGAACGATCTTTGGATTGGGCCGCGACGCATCGAGCGGTTGAAACTTCACTGCGGCACGATAGTCGGGTGTGCCCGGATTACCGAACGCCCTGACTTCCTTCAGCACGTGCGGAATGTACAAGTGCCCATCAACGCTTATTCCGGCGATCGTTCGCAACAAAGAGATCGGCGTGATGATATCGTACACCTGCCCAAACGATGAATACACGGTGTCGATATCTCGCCAATCCGGATCCCTCGGCTGCATGCGTCGTTTAAATTCGCGCGACGGCGTCCAGCTCACGACTTCGTTTGGCAGATCGATACCGGTGCGTTTGTTCAAATCAAACTCATCAACCATTTCGACGATGCCGTCGATACCCATTTTCAAGCCGAGACGATAGAAGTAACCGTCGCAGGAGTGTGTGATCGCCGTTTTGATGTCCGGCGAACCGTGATTTCCCATGCAGCGCGTGAACTTGTTACCGACCTGAATACCACCGCCGCAGACCAGATTTGAGTGGTCCAGGGTGATGGCGCCCTGTTTCAACCCGGCGATTGCCATCGGAATTTTCCAGGTCGATCCGGGCGGGTAGCGGCTTTGGACAGCACGATTGAGAAGCGGCGTTTGCGGATCGTTCAAGAGATCGGAGTACTCTTTGCGCCCTTCTTTCGTCGTGATTCGTTGAGAGAAGAGATTGGGATCGAAAGTCGGGTACGAAGCGAGCGCCAGGATCTCACCGTTGTTCGGATCCATCGAGATGATCACGCCGCGCTGTGTAGCGGAGTTCTTCAGTTGCTCTTCGGCGGCGAGTTGCAAATCGAGATCGATGGTGGTGACCAGATCCCGTCCGGGGATGGGATCGACGATTTCGATCGTGTCCTGGATGCGCCCGCGACTGTCGACTACCACTTCACGATAACCATCTTTACCGCGGAGATAGTCGTCGTAGATCTGCTCGATGCCACTGAGGCCGATGATGTCGCCGGGTTTGAGACCTTTATCTTTTGTCGCTTGTTGCTTGAGCTGCTCCGGACTGATCTCGCCGACATACCCGAGCACGTGCGCGAGTGAGCCATTGTCCGGATAGCGACGCTGCGGCTGTTGCTCGACGCGTAGTTCGGGATATTCGAGATTGTGCGCTTCGACCCAGGCAAGGTCGCCTGGCGTTGCGCCCTCCTTCACCTTAATCGACTCAAACGCCGGCAAGGTTTTCACGATCTCGAAATAGTCGCGCAGGAAGTCTTTATCGACGTTGAGTCCTTCCGCAAGTGGTTCGATAAGCGAATTGAGATCCTTGTTTTTGACGTCCTCGCGCGACATGATGACGTTGTAGATCGGGCGTGAATCGACGAGCACGCGACCTTCACGATCGAGAATGACGCCGCGCGGGGCCGGGATCGGCAGACGACGGCGGCGCTGGTTTTCGGCAATTTCGGCGTATCGCTCGCCTCTGACCACCTGCAACACGTAAAGCCTGATGCTGAGCAGGCCGAGCATGAGGACGACCAGCACCTGGACAAAACGCAGGCGCGCGCGAAGGTTCTGAGATGTGTCTTCAAATTTCATTGTTTAGTGCTTAGTGCTTTGTTCTTTGTGCTTAGTTGCATTATCGACAAAGCACCTCACCTCCTTCTCAGCGGTCCCGTCGAGCGTCGCGCGACGCGGCGACGAGTTGCGAATTGACGCCGTTGCGCCGATCGCTCTGCGACCAGCGCGTCGAGCATGTAAAGCGCCAGTGTTCCGGCCACTGTGGTCGCGATTAGTTTATAAGACATCGTCTGCATCAGCGGAACGGCCGGTGGATAACCCAACACCCTGTGCCAAAAAACGTATATCGCCGAATCCAGTAACGAGCCCGCGGCGAGCACCGGAATTCTCAACAGCGGGTTCTCGAGATTTACGCGTGTCGCGGCGAAATAGATGACGTACGCCGTCAGAGTCTTCGAAAAACCTCCTGCCCCAATCAAACCGCCGCTGGCAGCGTCAACAATCAATCCCGCGAGTGTGCCGACCAGCAACGCCTGCCAGGCGTCACGTTGCAAGGCGATGTAAACAACAACAACGAGGGGAAAGTCGATATAGGAGAGTGGCCGCCAAACCTCGCGCAGCGAAAGCTGTAGCAGGATGGAGACTAACAGAACTACAGCGATCTTAATCTGCGACATAGAAAGATTGCCAATTGCCGATTGCCAATAATTTCATCTCCTGGATCTTTCAGTGTTCTGCGGAGTCTGCTCGGGAACAGAACGCGGCGGGGGGTGATAGAGAAGAACGGCGACTTCTTCCAGGTGATCGAGCTGTGCGCCGGGTTGAATGAGAATCTGATGGGCCTGCGTTGCGCTTCCGCTCTTCACGTCAACAACTCGGCCCACGTTCAAACTCGGCGGATAGATTCCGTCCTGACCCGTAGTCATCACGTTGTCACCGACTTCCACCTTCTCGAGACCTGAAACGTATCGCATCTCGATCAGCGCCGCACCGAGATCGGCTCTTCCACGCACTGAGCCCAGCGCGCCTGATTGTCCGAGTTGACCGACAACCGCGCCGGCGCCGGCCTTCTCGTCAGTGATCAGCATGACCTGCGAGGCCCACGGACTGACAGTGATGATGCGTCCGACGATGCCACCGGCAGTCACCACGGGCATGTTCATCTCGACTCCTGAGCTACTGCCGCGATTGATCGTGATCGTGTTGAACCACACTGACGGATCTCTAGCGATCACGCGCGCGGGAATGCTCTTGATATTGGTTTGTTCGTTAAGACCAAGCAGTCCCTTGAGACGTTCGTTTTCGGCAGTCGCCTGGCGTGCAGTATTGAGTTCTGTTTCAAGCTGCGCCAGACGTTCTTTCAGTTGTTCGTTTTCCTGTGCAGTGCTGCGGAAGTTCCAGATTTGCTGGAAGAAACCGGAGGTGGCGCCGCTGGCTTTTGAAGAAGCGCTTTGCAGCGGCGTGGCAAAGGTTTGCGTCCAGACGCGAAGCACTTTGTGGCTGCCGTCGGCGTCGCGCGCGTCTACTGCCATGATGATGAGATTGCCGACGAGCAGCGTTACGAGCCAGAGGGGGGCTCGCTGTCGAATCTCTTTTTGTGTGCGAACCGAAGCCACGCTGTAAAATCCAATCCACCTACATTCCGCTTGTCATTGTGTTTTCCCACTTCACGCGCTTGAGCAGATCGAAGTCGGACAACATCTTTCCAGTACCTAACACGACCGAGGCGAGCGGATCGTCGGCCAACGAAACCGGCAGTCCGGTTTCGATCGAGAGTCGCTTGTCGAGATTCTTCAACAGCGCGCCGCCGCCGGTCAGTACGATGCCACGCTCGACGATATCTGCCGACAGTTCGGGAGGAGTTCGTTCCAGCGCCACGCGCACGGCGTTGATGATCGTCGCGATCGAGTCGGCCAGAGATTCACGCACTTCTTCGTCGGTGATCGTGATCGTCTTCGGGATTCCTTCGATGAGGTTACGACCGCGCACTTCGTACGACAGCGATTCGTCGAGCGGGTATGCTGAGCCCAGCTCGATCTTGATTGCCTCGGCAGTTCGTTCACCGATTAGCAAGTTGTACTTCCTCTTGATGTACTGGATGATCGCTTCATCCATCTCGTTTCCTGCGACGCGCACCGCGCGCGAGTACACGATACCGCTAAGGCTGATGACGGCGATATCGGTCGTGCCGCCGCCGATGTCTACCACCATGTTTCCGTGCGGCTCGGTAATCGGCAAGCCGGCGCCGATCGCTGCTGCCATTGCTTCCTCGACCAGATAAACCTCGGAAGCTTTAGCACGATAGGCGGAGTCTTCGACCGCACGTCTCTCGACCTGAGTTATCTCTGAAGGAATACCGATCACGACGCGCGGGCTGACCCAGGTTTTGCCGTTGTGTGCCTTGCGGATGAAGTGCTGAAGCATCTTCTCCGTGACTTCGAAGTTGGCGATCACGCCGTCTTTCATCGGCCGAATGGCAACGATGTTGCCGGGAGTTCGGCCCAACATATCTTTGGCGTCACGCCCAACAGCTTCAACCTGATTTGTGACTTTATTAATGGCAACGATAGAGGGTTCTGAAACGACGATGCCGCGTCCCTTCGCATAAACCAGCGTATTTGCCGTCCCGAGATCAATGGCGAGGTCGCTGGAAAACAGACTGAAAATAGATTTAAACGCCATCTAGTGTTATTCACTTCCCGTGGTTGTAGAAATGGAACTTCGGGTGGGGATCGGCGGTAAATGTAGTAAGAAGCGAGTCCAACCAGTCGCTCTTTACCCCCCTTAGACGCCCAAACACGTCCGAAATCCTAAGATACACCCTCAACGTACAAACCGTAAACTGGAAACTTTACACTGGTTAGCTGGTGTGTGTCAGTGTCACGCGACTGATATCAATTAACGGTTTCGGCGTTTGTTCCGGTTTCCGTTTCCAGGTTCGCGACGGCGCGCTTTGCGGACTCGCGGGGGGCCAGGTCGGCCGCGAAGCGCACACAGTTTTTGTTGGCTGCCTTCGCCTCGTACATGGCGGTGTCCGCACATGCGATCAGTTGTTGGGGGGAAGAAGCATGCTTCGGAAACGCCGCGACACCAAAGCTTGCAGTCAGGGAAAGTTGCAGACGCCGGCCGCCGGTGAAGTTGTGACGCGTAATGCGGTGACGGATACGTTCAGCTACCTGGCCCGCCAGCTCCGTTCCCGTGTCGGGCAACACGATCACGAATTCATCGCCGCCATAACGCGCCACGGCATCGGTATCGCGTATCGAGGCAAGGATCACTGCCGCCATCTCCATCAACACGTGCGAGCCCACGAGGTGACCGTGAACGTCGTTGATCTGTTTGAAGTCGTCGAGATCGAGAAACAGAGCCGCGACACTCGATCCGTAACGTCGCGCACGCCGGATCTCGTTCAGGAGAAACTGTCGCAGGTATCGCGCGTTATGAAGCTTCGTCAGGTCGTCAGTTTGTGAAAGACGCTCGGCCTCCGCGATGCGAACCGCGTTAGCGAGGGCTGACGCGATTGGCAACGAAAGCGAATCGAGCAACGCCACATCGGTTTTCTTGAAAGCATACGATCCGGCGCCCTCGCGAACACCCTCGATCACGCCAAGAATCCTCTCGCCGCAAATCAAAGGAACGGCGACGACGAATTGTCCGCGCTCTTTCCGCTTAATGATTCCCATTCCGGCTGCCGCGCGTCGTGCGGCTCTGGTTTCGCCGCCGATCGGAAGATCGGGTTCCAACAGACGTTCCCACTCATCGTCGTCGTTCCTCAATCCTTCCTGACCAGCCTTTCGAACCGCTATCGCTTCCAGGGTCGCGGCTTCAAAACCTTTGGACTCGGAAAACAGGTAGATGGCCCAACGGTCAGCTTTAATCAAACCCTGCAAACCGATCAGCGCCGTGTTTGCCGCGCCATTTTGATCGCCGCTGTAGTGCAAAGAAGTGACGAGATCGAAAGCCGCTCTCAGATGGGTGAACTTAATCTTCGGTGGCAGAGAAGAAGGAGACGTAGCTTCGGCAGGTTCTTGAATCGTGTCCGGAAGCCGCAATTCGCCGGAGTTGCCGTGCGCTTCGATCTCGCGAAGCAACGCCGGAAGTTGGGCCGACTTATCGGCGATGGCGAGAAAGCCGAGACGTTTGAGAGTCGCGCTGTCGAGGCTGCGTAGATTGTGACTCTGGTATCCGTTGGTCTGCCTGCGGCACGCCACTATCGGCGCTCCCGGCCAGAACGCCTTCGCATGATCGATGGCAGTGTGTAGCTCGACCATGTCAGCGCCGGGAACCACTTCGTAAAGCACAGCTAACGGCGGTGGTCCTTCAGTGTCGGCCACGCCTTCGCGTTTCCGTTGCTTGGCAAGTGCGACCTCGACTTCAACTTCTCGCAGGCCCTCAATCAGAGTCTTCACGCCGGCCGCACGCAGCGCCTCGATCAACTCGTAGGCTGGTGCTTCGTGAGCATCCGTTAATAGGATTACGTGACTCATCGATTAAGTCCTGCCGCGCGCGGAAAGTGAAACCTTGTATTGGCTGCTGTTGCCTTGTGAATCGCGTGCCTCAACCATAAGCTCGCGCGCTGCACCAGCCGTGACTTGAATTTGAAACGCTCCATTAGCCGCGGCGTTCGCCTCACGTCCGGATACACGAATCGTCGTGCCCGGCTCGGCCTTACCGCGAATGATGTAAATACTGCCGCCTAAAAGTTCGGCGGTAAGATCCGAAACCGAGACTTGAGAGCCGGTGCCACGCGTCGTGACAATAAACTTCAGCGGGTCGCTCCAATCACTCGCCTGGCCACTCGCGGCAGTTGCTCTCACGCGCCAGAAGTAAACTCCGGGACGAAGATCGCTCGCGCCAAACTCCGTCGCCACCAACTGATCTCTCTCGATAACCTTTCCATCAGCCACGAAGAACGGCGAGGTCGCGACTTCCACGCGATAGTAAGCAGGCGCGCCGGACTGTGGACGCTGCCATTTCAAAGCGACGCTCGCTGCGCCGTTGGGGCCAACCAGCACCTGCTCCAGGTCTTTTGGTTTGGCCGGCTGCGGCACCGCCAATAACTTCTGCGCGGGCGAAATTCGACCCGAGTTGTTTACCGAGACGTATTCGCCTTCGCGTATCGAAGTCTTGTCTCCGGCGTGGTTGGTCGTTTCGATAGCGCCGGTAGCGACGCGAATTTCTTCAGTACCTTCCGGATTAACTCCAAAGCTCGCGTTTGTCTTTTCGCCCATCGTGTTCTTGGTCTGGGGCGTTTCGACCACGTTCGTGGTGCCGTCTTCCTGCTGCTCCGTGCGGACAGACAACTGGCCACTATCAACCCTGACGTGAACATTCGTCCGCTTGCCATCGTCAGCGCGGGCGTTGTCCCGAACGATAATCGTGCTGTTTGGCTTGATCACCAGGGTTGAGCCGTCGGCCAGGCCGATACGGGCTCGCCCGCTGGCTTGGGTCTGCACTGTATCGCCGGGGTAAAGCTCAACCTCGCTGCTGGCCGGAATCGTTTCCCGAGTGGCCGCGCGAATGACGCGCACGTCGCCCTCGAAAGACGTAAACCGCGCGCCCGCCGGGTGCTTGAGCTGGGCGACGTTTTTGAACGGATTGCCGTACTTCCAGACGTACAGCGCGGCGCCTCCCGCGAGGCCGCAGAGTGTGAAGATGGCGATTATCAGATAGACGAAACGCTTCTGGATAATCCACCAATCAAAAGCAAAATGACTGGTCTTATTCCTAGACATGGGTTAATCGACTTGGGAAGGGGGCCCAACGAAGTTGAGACCAAGTGTGAGTCCGAACGGTGTCGGGTGGCTCTAGCCACCGGATCCAGGCAGCAACACTACCAAACCGAAATTTAACACACGCGGGAAGAAGTGTTCAAGATGTTTAAATCCGGGGCGGATTTCTGGTGAAAAATGGTCAGACCCGTGTTTTGTCCGCGAAATCGGTGTTTTTGTCCTGCTCGTTTAGCTCTTCGCCAAGTGGCAAGTCGAAGTCGGGCGGCAGGTCGACCTGGATGGTGGTGTCGCCTTTTGCGGGAATTAACAGGGAAGCCACGACTGAGCCGACCAGAACAAGAGCGACAAAACCCAGTGAAAACTTGATCGGAATGTGCAGCCCGGTCGCGCCCAGAAGCATTTTGACGCCAATGAAGGTGAGCACAACCGCCAGCGCGGTTCGCAGGTAGCGAAACTTTTCGACCACGCCCGCCAGCAGGAAGTACATCGAACGTAAGCCGAGAATTGCGAAGACATTCGACGTGTAGACGATGAAAGTGTCGGTAGTGATGGCAAAAATCGCCGGAATCGAATCGACCGCAAAAACGAGGTCGGTAACTTCGACAACAATCAGCACGAGCAGCAGCAGCGTGCCGGTCCGTTTACGGTTTTGGGTGGTGAAGAACTTCTCTTCGTCGTATTGATGTGAAATCGGGAAGAACCGGGTCACGAGGCGCACTACCGGGTTCTGGTCCGGATGCACGTCGATCTCTTCAGACCGAAACATCTTGATTCCGGTATAAACCAGGAAGCCGCCGAAGATGTAGATGATCCAGTGGAAACGGTCGATCAGCGCCGCGCCGACGAAGATCATCGTCAGGCGCATTACGAGCGCGCCCATCACGCCCCAGAAAAGCACGCGATGCTGAAACTTCGACGGTACCTTGAAGTAAGAAAAGATCAGCAGGAAGACGAATAGATTATCGACTGACAGCGACAACTCGATGAGGTAGCCGGTCAGAAACTCGAAACCGCGCGTCGAGCCTTGATAGTGAAAGACGAGCGAGGCAAAGATCATGGCGAGCGTTACCCAAACGCCGCTCCAGATCCACGCTTCTCTATACCTGATGGTGTGAGCTTTGCGGTTGAAGAGCCCGAGGTCCAGGCTCAGCATGGTCAAAATGAATAAACTGAATCCTATCCACAGCCAGTTTGCGCTGCTCAATGCATCCATGGAGCAAAGTAAAATAGCATCTGATTTGGTGAGGAGCAAACCACTGTTGCTCTTGTTCTAGCTACTTGGGTCGGGTCAGTACCGTAACGCGGTAGCGTCGGGTCAGTGTACGCAACGCCGACCCGACGCTACCGCGTTACGGTACTGACCCGACCCAAGCCAGCCCTGAAGCAGTTGCGACTATTCGCGCATCTCACATACAATCCGCAGTTTCTGAAAGGTAAGTAAACAATGCTCAAACAACTCGGACGACTCGAACGAACACGCAACATCGTCATCATGGGATTTGCGGTCCTGATGGCGGTCAGCTTGATCGTCTTCTATGGCGGACGCTCCGCCAGCAACGTCAACCCGTCGCGAAGCACTGAAGTAATTGCGAAAGTCGGCTCAAACCAGGTCACTGTGGCTGACCTCGCAAGGACCAGAGAAAACTTCATGCAGAGGTTTGGCGGTCGCATCAGCGTGGCCCAGCTAGGCGGCAACAAACGCTTTCTCGACGGCTTGATCAGCAAGCTCGTGATTAATCAGGAGGCCGAGAGGTTGGGCTTGGGAGCCAGTGAAGCGGAGCTTAAGGAACGGCTCAAGAAACAGTTTACCGATTCGTCCGGCGCCTTCATCGGTTATGAAAAATACAAAGACGCAGTGACCGCGGCCTACGGCGATACCGAGAAGTTTGAAGACGATATTCGCGCCGAGATCGCGAGCGAAAAGCTGCGAGCGTTTGTAACCGCGAGCATCAACGTTTCCGATGCGGAGGTAGAAGAACAGTACAAACGTCGCAACTCGACTTTCGACGTTAGTTATGTCGCCCTGACTGCCGACAAGCTCGCCGGAAAGATTCAGCCGAGCGATGAGGAGATGCGCAGCTACTTCGAGAGCCACAAGACTGATTATCGCTATCTCGAGCCGCAGAAAAAAGTTCGCTACATCTTCGTCAATACCGAAAAAGTCGGCTCCAAGCTACAGATTCCGGACGCGGATCTGAAAGCTGAGTATGACGGCCTGCAACCGCAGTTCAAGGAAGCGGGCATCAAGATCCAACAGATCGTCCTGAAAGTCGCGCGCAAGGATCTGGACGCGCAAGTGGAACAGAAGGCGAAAGACCTCATCGCCAAAGTACGCGGTCAGGATGGCAAAGCAACGGAAGAAAAATTTGGCGAAGCGGCAAGAGGAAACTCTGAAGATCCAGCCACCGCTCGGAACAACGGATTTCTGTTAACGACATTCAAGAAGAACCCAAACAAACCGAACGGACTTTACGATCGAGCCGTAGACATGCAACCGGGAGACGTGTCTGACATCCCGATTCGCTACAACGGTGACTGGTACATCCTCCGCCGCGGCGACAGCGTTCCGAAAACCTTTGCTGAAGCGAAGCCGGAGTTGTTGGTCTCGTTGCGCAACCGTCGTGGGTATGGCGAGGCGTTTAAGATTGCACAGAAAGCGAAGACGCGTTTACAGGAAACAAAGGATCCTCAGAAAGTCGCGCAGGAACTGGCTGCCGAAGCAAACATGGCGCCCGCTGATATGGTCAGGGAAACCGGGTTCGTCAAACCGAGTGACGACGTGCCGGACATCGGAGTCAATCAGCAGTTTGAGCAGGCACTTGATTCATTGAACAACCCGAATGACGTCGGTGAACCGACCGGCATCAAAGGCGGTTTCGCGGTTCCGATGCTTGTCGAGAAGAAAGAGCCACGCATTCCGGATTTCGATGAAGTGAAAAGCAAGGTCGCCGACACGATCAAACAGCAACGCGCCAAGGAACAGCTTCAGCAGAAAGCAAAAGATTTGCTGGCGAGTGTGAACAGTCCGGATGCTCTCAAAGCCGCTGGGGAGAAGGAAGGCTTCGACTCGGGTTTGGAAGAAGGATTCAAACTCGGTTCGTCACTCGGCAAGGCAGGCCTCAGCACTGCTCTCGACGATATGATCTACAGTTTGAAACCCGGCGAAGTGAGTAAGACTCCGATCAAGGTCGAAGACAAATGGGTGATCGTTGGCTTGAAGAATCGAATCGACGCTGACCAGAACGGGTTCACGGCGCAGCGCGACACGATAAGACAGTCGATGCTCAGCGAACGGCAGGACCAGGTGTTTGAAGACTACATCGCGGGCGTGGAGCAGCGGATGAAGCAACAGGGCAAGATCAAGATCTACCAGGACGTCCTGACTCAACTTGATGAAGCGGAGCCGGCAGCGGAACCTGGCCTGCCGGCTGGTTTGAATTTCCCGACTAAATAGGCCACGGATTTCATACGGAATCCGTATGAAATCCGTGTTCATCTGCGTCCTAGCTTCCAAACAGTGGCCCAACCTCAGCCTGGGCCACGCTCGTGCGTATCTGCAACTCGTTTGCATCCGCAACGATCTTCAGATTCGACAAAGCACTCTTCGCCAGAACGCCTTTAGCGCCAGACAAACGGCCCACGAAGAAAGCCCCGAATTGCTTCAACCCTTCGAGCGTGTCGCCGAGGTTTCTGGCGGCTTCAGCGTTTACGGCTCTGGCAGCGAGGAACAACTGTAGATCGCTCGCCGTCGTTCCTACCGAACCATAAACCTGTCGCAGCGTTCTCAAGTCGGCAGCGATCGGAGCGTTGCCGATGTCGAGGTTCGCAACCAACTGCTCGCTCATGTTGCTGCCGAAACCGATGATCGCGTTTGGATCGCGACTGGCGAGTGCGATCAACTCTGCATTCACTCGTTTGCGCGAGCGACTGGCATCGATCGCGCTACGCACTGCGATTGGATCTCCGAGCGCCAACGTGTTCGTGTCGAGTGGCGCGGCGGCGAGCTCTCCGATCCTGAAATCAAAAACGCCGAGCAGCTTGACGTTCTCGTCGAGCGTAAAAATATAGATTGTCTTGTCCTGGTATTTTTCTTCGCGGTATTTGCCGTTCGAGGCGACTCGACCGGCTGCGACCATCGCCGCCGCGCTGAAGGTCCCGTTTGCTAAAGCGACCGTTTGTAGTTTCGTCACACCTTCCGACGGATACGTGTAGCGAATGCCGAGCGCGATCTGCTGAAACATGCGCGGGTCGAGACCGGTGCGATCCTTGAAGTTGTCGATACTCGCGTTGGCTTCGGCGAGCTTCGCGGGATTGTTGGCCAGTATCTGCGGCATCGCTTCGCTCAAAAGTTGTTTCACTTTTATCTGCGCCACCGCGTCCGACTCGGGCAGCGCGTTCAGGAGCGTCGGAGCGGGAGCGGCGTTATTGCGCGCGCGCGTTTGCGCCTGGATTTGTACGCTGGACGACAAAGCCACCAGGATAATCGCAAGGTTCAGAAATTTTCGTTTCACTACAAAACAGCCTTTCTCAAAGGAACATGAGACTTAGTGGATGCCTCGACCGGACGCACAGGTTGCAATCACCGCTTTAACAACTCGACGAGTGTAACCTTTCGATAATCCGCGGGAATCTGAAAAACACTCTTATCGACATCAAGCGCGATCTCTGAAAGTTCCATCGTGATGCGCGTGCCGTCGGATGACCTTGTCTCGGATCTGACAGGCATGCCGAGAGCTTCATCGATCCAGATCAACGTCTCACTTGGGGTGACGTTCGCTGCGTTCGAACTGTTAACAACGATGCGGTACTTATTTGTGTTGCGGCCCGCAATCGACTCGGCGCCGAGCTTTTGATAGCTGGTGCTGGCGGTCTCGTCGTGAAGCAGTTTCTCCGGCGTGATCTCATCGTCCTCCGTTGCGCCCGTTTCGCCTCCGCTGTCTGCGTATAGCTTTTCGTCAGGTAGCAGGACGAACGTGCCCTCAGGAAGATTGAGGAAGATGAGCCTCCCGGATTCGGTGCGACGCATCTCGCCGTCTCGTGCGGTCGAGCTTTTTGTGACGGTAGTTTTCCCATCGGCTGTGACGCTGGTGATGGTGCGCGTCGCGCGATAACGATCGGGCTCTTTTGTTTTAAATGGAGGCGTCGAGGAGACGACTGTTTCCGTTGAAGCGGCTGGCGTCGCGGGTGAGTCGTTTGCAGAACGACAGGAAGCAACAACGAGGAGAGTCAGAACTGAGATGAGCGCCCGTTTCCGCCGCGGGTTCATGCGCGTTCCAGCAGGAGTGCGAGTCCGAGACCACCGCTGACGCAGAGTGTTGCGAGTCCGAGCCGCGCGTGGCGCTTGTGCATCTCATGAACCAGCGTCGTCGTAATGCGAACCCCAGTGCAGCTTTCCAGCACAGTGGGATCCGAAGCTTGGAATTCACGTGACTTGAAGTCGCGG
>JADMIO010806448.1_pt1 | contig 71461 bp, 51 predicted proteins | sample 8958161 | NCBI WGS metagenome assembly JADMIO01 (sample SAMN16585339, study PRJNA669376) | soil metagenome | isolation source: Crop rotation soil | place: USA: Cullars Rotation, Alabama | collected 2011 | reverse complement strand
CGACAACTTGTCCACGTGGAATTCTAAGCTTAGGATCCCAATGTGCTGGAAAGGATCCACAGGTTCCGCCGCAGCGCCGCGCTCACTCCGTAGAGCACGTCCTGCGCCTCGTTCCCGTTCTGATCGGCAAAAATTGCATCGGTGAACGCCTGTCCGTATCCGGTGGAACCGCGAAAGTTCACCATCAAGCTCGCCCAGCCCCGGGACGCGTAGACCTGTGCCTTGAAATTGAACTGCCGCCCCTGCTGTCCGTGCGGTCCGCCGTGGATCTGTACGATCATCGGGTACTTCCGGTCCGGATGGAAATCGGCGGGATAGGTGAGGAACGCCTCGATCGTCCATTTGCTGTCATTGCTGATGAACGTGAACGGCTCCACCGGCTCGACGCGTTTGTTCGCCAGCACTTCGCGATTCAAATCCGTCAGCTTCTTCGCCGGCCCGTCGCCCGTCTTCAGGTACAGCTCCGCGAGGTCGCCGGGAGTCGCCAGCGCGAAGGCGACCTGGTTGCCATACGCCGACCACGCGCCGACGCTGCCCGCCTCCTCCACCACCAGCGACGGCTTGCCGCTATCCACCGGCATCCGGTAGAGCCGCACGTTCCCGTGCTCCTGCACAGTCACCATCACCGAGCGCCCGTCCGCTGACCAGAACGGCTCGCCCTGCCGGTTGTCGATCGCCGCGCCCAGTTCCCGCCGGCTCTTGCCGTCGGAATCAGCCAGCCAGACGTGGGTGTCTTCCATCGTGGTTTCCAGGTCCGTAAGGCCGCGCTTGGTGGCCATATACACGATCGACTTGCCGTCGGGTGACCAGTGCGGCCGGTACTCGGCGCTCTCTGTCGCGGTAATCCGGCGAATGTCGCCGGTGGCGGCGTTCAGTGCGAACAGGTCGTAGTTGAAGAACTGGTCTTCGTTTGGTTCGCGGTTCGAGATGAACGCGATCTCCTTGCCGTCCGGCGACCATTCGATCGAGTGCTCGTGATGCGTTCCATTGGTGAGTTGCCGCGACTGCCCCGTTGCGACATCGGCCACGAAAATGTGCAGGCGTTTGTTGTCGTTGAAGTGCGAATTGCCTTCGCCGGCAGTGGGCTTGTAAAGGTAGCGGGTGATCACGATCGGATCGCCCGTTGCCTCGGCGGTTTCCGGACCGGGCTGCGCCGAAACATACGCGATCTGCCGGCTGTCGGGCGACCAGGTAAATGTCCGGCCGGTGGTGGGCAGCGGGCTGTTGGTCCCTTCCATCGACGCCACAAAACGTTTGTTGCCGCCATCCGGCCGCGCGATGATCAAGCCGTGGCGGTCGCCCGTGCGCCCCGAATACGCGATCCATTTCCCGTCGGGCGACCATTGCGGATTTCCCGAAGGCTCATCGCCCGCACTCAGGCAGATCGATTTCCCGTCGGCGAGCGTCAAAATCCAGACCTGATCCACCGGGTCTCGTCCCGCATCGTTGCGGAGCACTGTATACGCCAGTCGCGATCCATCGGGCGAGAACTGGACCGTCCCCACCGAGCGGAGCTTCAGGTGGTCCGAGGATTGGAATCCCGCAGCGCAGGCGGCGGCTGCACCGGCGAAAAGCAGCAGCGAAAATCGCGTCATCTTGAGGCCGAGTATAGCAGCGAAGACGCGCGATGATATGCTTTTCTGGTGCGTATTCGAAAAACAATCCTCCTGGCGGCAATCGCGATTTGGGCGGCCGCCCAGCAGCCCGCCAAAAGACCGGACGGCCTCTATGCCGAGATCAAGATGGCCAAAGGGACCATCGTCGCCCGGCTGGAGATGGACCTGGTGCCGATGACCGTGTCTAACTTTGTCGGCCTGGCGGAGGGCACCATCGCCAACGCGGCATTCGACCCCGATGTCCCGTACTTCGACGGCACTCCCTGGCCGCGCGTCGAGGCGGGCCATGTGATTCAGACCGGCAATCCGAAGTCCACGAAGGCGCGCGGCCCCGGGTACCAGTTCCCCAACGAGATTCACGCCAAGCTGAGCCATAATCACATGGGCGTGCTCAACATGGCGAATGGCGGGCCGAATACCAACGCCGCCACTTTCTGCATTATGCTGGGCGACCGTTCTTATCTCGACGGCGATTACACCGTGTTCGGCGATACCGTGGAAGGCCTCGACGTCGTCCAGAAAGTCGAGAAGAACGACGTCATCGAGAGCATCCGGATCATCCGGGTCGGCGCGAAGGCACAGGCGTTCCATCCGACCACGGAGTCGTTCCAGGCGATGGTAAAGGCCGCCAAGCAACGCGTGGAAGAGCACGTCGAGAAGAAGAAGATCGCCGAACACGATTGGATTGCCAAACACTATCCGAAGGCGGCCGGCCCGGACGGCGGCGTGCTGACGGAGCAACTGTCGCGTTCGAAAAACGGTACAACAGCGGGCGGGATTGTGCAGGTGAAATACAAAGGCACCCAACTGCGCTATAAGGGGCTGGTGATTGGATGGACCGGCCCGATCCTGGAGAGTATCCCCTTCGCCAGCCGCGACAACGGAGTGCCGGGATTTGAGGACCGCCCAAAAGCGTTTTCGTTCGATCCCGCGAAGACGAAGATCAATCCCGGGCTCGACGGAGTGATCAAGACCATGCGCCCCGGCGAAAAACGCAGGGTCATCGTGCCCGGCGACCTAGGCTACGGCCGCGGAGGAAGCTATCCGCCCGCAGTCCCCGGCAAGAAGAGATTCGCCATCTCCCCCAACGCGCTGCTGGTATACGAAGTCGAAGTCCTGTAAAGAAAAAGTGCGGGCAATTAGACCGCCGGCGTTATAGATCTGCGTTCATCTGCGTTTATCTGCGGCAAAAAGAAAAAGGCAACACTTTTGCCGCAGATAAACGCGGATCAACGCCGATACTATTTGACCGATATCCGCGGCAGGTTCGCCTCACTGATCTGCTTCTCCAGCGCCGGCACGGTCGTCTTTAGCATCGTCTCCAGCGCGGCCGACTGCTTTTCGAAATCCTTCTGCAGATCCTCCAGTTGATCGCGCTGCGTGCCCGTCGGCAGGAACGGCGACCCGGTCACCTGTCCGAATAACGACGTCACCCCGCGATTCACCCGCCCCATCTCCGTCCGGAGTTTGTTCGACTCCTTCAGCGCCGCGGCAATCGCATCCTTGACCGCCGCCGGAGCATCGGTAAGCGACTTCGAAAGCGCATCCAATTGCGTGTCGAGGGAGTCTGTCCTGGAATTCGCCGGCTCGGTCTTGGCCTGCAAGGCGACGATGCTGTTGATCATCGTCCGCCGCGCCTGCAGATCGCTCGTCGAGATCGTAACGTCGGGGTCGGGCTCGACGCGCACCGGAGTGGTGTACTCCTTCCCATTCACCGTCAGCCGCGCGACATACTCGCCCGGGTCGACGAGCGCGCTGTTGGCTCCGCCCCGTCCGCCTCCACCGCCCGCCGCCGGCGCTGCCGCAGCTCCGCCCCCGCCTCCCCGGCCGCCCCGACCGGCACCTGCGCCGCCGGCGCGGCCCGGCTGTACCAGCGGCTTGCCGCGCAGATCCCATTGCACCCGGTTGATGCCCTTCTCGCGCGTCGGCGTCAAGTCGCGCACCACCGAGCCGGACTTGTCGAGAATCGCCAGCCGGATCTCCGTCGGCGCCGCCTTCAGGTAGTAATTGATGGTGGCTCCCACCGGCGGGTTCTCGCCGATGAAGCGCTTTTCCGCCAGAAACTCGTCGTTGGTGAACACGCGGTAATCGAAGGCAATCGACGGCTTCACCGTGAATAGATGTACTTCGCTTGCAAGCACCGCGGGAGTCAGTTCCTGCAGCGGCGAAATGTCCATCACCCAGAAACTGCGCCCGTGCGTGGCCGCGATCAGATCGCCATCGCGCGGGTGCACGATCAGGTCCGCGATCGGCGTGGTCGGCATACGATTCATCAGCCGCACCCAGTGTGCCCCGCCATCGAGCGAAGCATACGCCGCCGATTCCGTGCCGGCAAACAACAGGTTCGGATTCTTGACGTCTTCGCGAATCACCCGCACCGGCGTCGCCGCCGGCAGGTCGCCGCGGATCGACTTCCAGGTCTCGCCATAATCGCCCGACTTGAAAAGGTAGGTGGTGAGATCATCGCTGCGATGCCCGTCGAATGCCAGGTACACGGTCTTCGCGTCGTAGCGCGACGCCACCAGCCGGCTCACCCAACGTTTCCCCGGCATTCCGGGAACTTTCGCAGTAATGTTCTTCCAATCCTTGATACCGCGTGCCACCCAGACGTTGCCATCGTCCGTCCCCGCGTAGAGCACGTTGGCGTCGACCGGCGACTCCGCGATCGTGCTGATCGTGGCAGTCTTCCCGGAGGTGAGTTCCGGACTGATCGCCGTCCACGAATCGCCGCGATCGGTTGACTTGAAAACGAAATTCGCCCCGATGTAAAGAGCCTTGGAATCGTGCGAGGAGACCAGCAGCGGCGTCTCCCAATTGAACCGGTACGCCGGTTGCCCGCTATGCGGAGTGGGCTTGATACTGGTGTTGCGGCCGCTGTGAAGATCGTAGCGGACCACGCCGCCGTTCTGCGATTCCGCGTAGACAATGTGGTAGTCGGTGGGATCGACGCGCACCTGGAATCCATCGCCGGTTTGCACCTTGAACCAGTCGGCGTACTTGATGCCGACCTGATTGCGGGTGGCGCTCGGTCCTTCCCATGAGCAGTAATCCTGCGAGCCCCCGTAGATGTAGTAAGGCTTCCGCATATCCACGTCCACCGAATACATCTGGCTGAGGGCCATCTGATTCAGAAAATCCCAGGACCGGCCGCCGTCCCAGGTCAGATAGACACCGCCGTCGTTGCCATCGAGCATATGGCGTGGATTCCTGGGGTCGATCCAAAGCGCGTGATGGTCCACGTGGATGTTCTCGGTGACGTTGCGGAAGGTGGTGCCGCCGTCGTCCGATTCGGAATTGTTCGCGCCCAGGACGAAGAGATGGTTCTCATTGGTGGGATCCACCCGCACCTGGCTGTAATAGAACGGCCGGTTGTTCACCGGATTCACCCAGCGCCACGTTTCGCCGCGATCGTCGGAGCGGAAGACGCCGCCGTCGCGCATCGTGCGCGGAGCGGCGGGCGTTGCCGGAGCGGGAGGCGGCCCTGCCTCGTCGCCGGTGCCGGCGGGCGCGGTGGTCGGAGTCTGGACCACCGCATAAACCACCGCGGGATTACTGGCGGCGACGGCGAGTCCGATGCGCCCCAGGTCGCCCGGAGGGAGTCCCTGGGTGAGTTTGCGCCAGTTGCGGCCCCCATCGCTGGTCTTATAAATACCGCTCCCCGGGCCCCATTGCTTGGCCGGATCGCCGCCGGCAAAGCCATCGCGCCGCAGTTCCCATGCCGCCGCGTACACGGTATTGGGGTCGCCGGGATCCATCGTCAGATCGACGGCGCCTGTATCGGCGTTTATGGTGAGACTTTGCGTCCACGTTTGTCCGCCGTCGACGGTCTTGAAGACGCCGCGCTCCTTATTCGGCCCCCAGAAGTGGCCGACTGCAGCGACGTAGACGACGTCGGGATTCCGCGGGTCAATGCGGATGCGGCCGATCTGCTGCGTGTCCTTGAGGCCCATACGCGTCCACTTCTTGCCGCCGTCGGTCGACTTATAGACGCCATCGCCCCAGGAAACGCTATTGCGTGGATTGCCCTCGCCGGTGCCGACCCAGATGGTGTCGGGATTGTTGGGATCGGCCGCGACCGCCCCAATCGCACCCACCGATTCGTGTTCGAAGATTGGCTCCCAGGTGATGCCCTGGCTGGTGCTCCTCCACACTCCGCCGCCGCCGGTGGCGATATAGATGTGGTCGCCGGAAACCGAGATGTCGACCACCCGGCCGCCGGCGCCGGCCGGCCCGACCGACCGCCAGGTGAAGTGCTTGAGAAGGTCCTCGTCGAACTGCTGGGCGCAAAGGCAGGTGGCAAGCAGCGGAATCGCCAGGGCGGATCGCATAGGCCAGCAACTTATCGCAGGCTGGATTTGGTTGTCAAGCGTTCCGCTTGGCCATTTCGACTATGGCCGGCGGCGCCCCCGCGGTCCGCGCGGGACGCACTCGTCCCGCACTCCCGTATCTCGAACCCCGTCTGCCTGACAGCGTTCTTCGCAATGGGCCTGTGGTACCTGGCTATCCGGATGTATGGCGATCGTCAGCTCACAGCCGGATGGTGGCCGCGCGCTCGCAGATCAACGAACTGATAACCGCACTGAGTACGTACAAGGCCGAGGTCGGCCACTACCCCTCGGAGGCGGCCGGATTGAAGGCTTTGACAGTCAATCCCGTCGAGCCTGGGTGGGACGGTCCTTACCTCAAACGGGATGTCCGCTGGATCCTTGGGGACGAGCCTACGTCTACAAATTTCCCGCCGGCGCGACGGTACCCGAGATTCTCTCCTATGGCTCTGATGCCCAACCGGGGGGCGAAGGCTTGGCGGCGGATACCAAACGCTCTCCCGGCCGCGTTTGACAATGCCCGCCCGTGCCGTTATATGTTGTCCCATGCGCAGATCCCTGTACCTTCTTCTGCTGGCGGCGGCGCCCGTGTTCGCCGCGAGCCCTTGCCTCACCGCCAATGCCTCCTGCACGGAGTGGGTGACGCTCGGCGGCGGACCCTGGCGATCGATGATCTACCGCACCTACTCCCTGGACGCGCGTAACGATCAGATCACCCGTGCGCTCGTCATGATCCACGGCACCAACCGCGACGCCGACAACTACTACCGCAACGCCCTGGCTTCGGCGTTCCTCGGCAATGCGCTGGAGAACACCGTCGTGATCGCACCGCGGATCGCTTCCAACGAGCGCGGCTGCCAGGACACCCTCGCTCAGAACGAGGTGAGCTACAGTTGCGGCGGCGATAGCTGGCGTTCCGGTGGGAATGCCTCGAACAACGACAAGCTGACGTCCTTCGATTTCATCGACGAAGTGCTGCGCAAGCTCGCCAACAAACAGATTTTCCCGAACATGAAGCACATCGTGGTGGCCGGACACTCGGCCGGCGGCCAGTTCGTGAATCGCTACGAGATGGCGAATCAGGTCCACGAGAAGCTCGGCGTGCCGGTGACTTACATCGTCGCGAACCCGTCGAGCTATGCCTATCCCGACAACACCCGCCCGACCGCGGCCGGCTGGCCAGTCTCCGCGGGCGCGCCCGGATACGTGCCGGAGCCGGCCGGCGCAGGTCGTGCTGGCGCGCAAGGACAGGCCGGGCCGACGATCTTCCGCCCCTTCGGCGACGGCCGCAATTGCACCACCTACGATCAGTGGCCCTACGGGTTCCAGCACCGCAGCGGTTACACCGCCCGGCTCACGGACGACCAGCTCAAGAAGCAACTCGCCTCGCGTCCGACCACCTATATGGTCGGCGAGCTAGACATCCTGCCCCTCGGGGGATTTGATTCGTCCTGCCCCGCCATGGCGCAAGGTCCCACACGGCTGGCGCGCGGATTGGCCTTCGGCAAATTCGTCACCGAGAAGCTCGGCGGTCATCCCGAGACAATCGTGATCGCCGAATGCGGCCACAACGCCCGCTGCATGTTCACCGACGAGAAGGCGCTCCCGATCGTGTTTCCGAAGTAGGGGTAGAAGACAGAAGGTCAGAAGAAAACGGTCGACGAGAAGAAGGCGCCAGAACCTTCCTATTTCGGTCGCCTTCTGATCTCCTGACCTTCTGACCTTCTACTTAAATCGCCTTCCGCAGCCAGCTGTCGAGAATCTCCCGCTGCGCCGCCGTCGCTCCGTCCGCCGGCGAAAAGCGATAGGTCTTCTTCGTATTCGGCGCCACCACCACCTCCATCGCCTGCTCAACGCCGTCCCGCGAGATCTGCAGCTTGACCTTGTCCCCCGGCGTCTTCGACGTGATCGCCTCGTTCAATACCGCGGCGGTGGCCGGCTTTCCGTCCACCTGCAGAATCCGATCCCCCGCCTTCAATCCGGCGGTTGCCGCCGGAGAATTCGCGGCCATATCCACCACCACCAGCTTCCAGGCCGGTGCGCCGCCGCGTCCACCGCCGCGCCCTCCACGACCGCCGCCGCCCGCCGCCATTTCGCTCGGCGGAATCTCCTGCGTGTCCGTATCCAGCCCGATGGAGCCGCCCGGCGCATTCTCCGTCGTGGCATCCAGCTTCAGGCCCGCCAGCGCGTAGTAGTGCGCATAGTCCACCTCCTTCGTGGTGGAGGCATACGCGAAGATCTCCGCCAGGCTGCCGCCCGCCGCACTTTCGCACTCGGCGCGGAATTCGTGATCCGTGAATCCCCGCTTCTTCTGCACGTAATATTTCTGGAGCAGCCCCCGCATCACATCATCGAGCGATTTCTTGTTTCCGCTGCCCGTGCGGATCTGCAGGTCCAACATCGCTCCCAGCATCGCCCCGTTGTTGTAGTACGAGATCGTCGTGTTCCGATCGCCGCCGATCCCCGAGCCGGTATTCCAGGTGTTCTGGCTCGATTCCGTGGCCGACTGATAGTGGTGGCCCGCCGCATTATCGAAACTCCCGATCGCGTTCGCCATTTTGGTGAGGTACTGGTCGCGGTTCATCAGCCCGGCGCGCACCAGCACCAGATCCTGGTAGTAAACCGAGAGGCCTTCGGAAACCCACAGCATATTCGTGAGGTTCTCCTGGTCGTAGTTGAACGGACCAAGCGCCAGCGGACGAATCTTCTTCACGTTGAAGTTGTGGAAGTACTCGTGGGCGATGAAGCTCAGCCACCGCAGATACCCGGCGGGCGTGCTCAGGCTGTTGCCGTCGAACTGGTTCGACGAGGAGTTCGAGTGCTCGATCCCGCCGCCGCCGCGGCCCATCATCAGGAACGTGTAGTGCTTGTATGGCACGTCGCCCATGAGTTGCGTGGCCGCGGTGACCATCGTCTTCAAATCCGCGACCATCTTGGGACGGTCGACGTCCGCCGCCACATTCTCCACTGCGACGTAATGCGGCACGCCCTTCACCTCGAACTCGTACGATTCCTGGTTGCCCACCAGGATCGGACAATCGTAAAGGACGTCGAAGTCCGCCGCCTCGAAGGTGTTCGTCTTTCCCTTCACCGGCTCGAGCCCGGTGGCGATGTGCTTCCACACCGGCGGAAGCTGAATCTCCACCGTGACCGGGTGCTGCAACTGGCCGGCAAGATGCATGAACAGCCCGGACGGGGAGAGGTAACCCCGGTCCTCGCCGAGATACGTATTGGCGGCGAATGAGGTGGTGCCGAACACGTCGTAGGTCAGCACCACCACCGGGGCGTTCGCCGCCACCACCCGCCAGGTGTTCTTAGTGACCTTCTCCCATTCCAGCGCGTGGCCGGAGGCGTCTTCCGCCTTGAAATTGCTGAGATTACGCGAATAGTCGCCGATTCCGTAAAATCCCGGCGACCATTGCGGCAGCTTAAAATCCTGCAATTCGCCTTTCAGTCCTTCACACCGGAAGGTGACATGGTAGGTGTGGGTTGCCGGCTGCGGCAACGAGACGGTGAAGGCCATCCGCCCTTGCGCCCAGGCGGCGCCCGCAAGCAGCGTAACGCAAATAAAAGTTCGACGGAACATCACGCGGAGTCTAGCCACTCGTGTGTCCTGGTGTCAAGTGTAGTCCCGCCAGGGACGAAGTCTTCGCGCCGGTGGCTGTGGGCACTGACTCACTTCCGCAGGTTCGCCATCCATGTAATCAACGCCGAGTTGGTGAGATCGATCAGGAACGCCCCCACGATCGGCACCACCAGGAACGCCCGCGGCGCGGCGCCGAATTGCTCCACCAGCTCCTCCATCGACGCGACGGCGTTCGACGTCACCCCCAGCATGAACCCGCAGAAGCCCGCCGACGTCACCGCGCCATCGTAGTCGCGCCCCATCAGCCGGAACGTGCCCAACGACATCAGCCAGCACACCGCCACCTGCACCGCCAGGATCACCAGCAGCGGCAGCGCCAGGTGCACCAGTTCCCACAGCCGCAGCGTCAACAGCGCCATCACGATGAACAGGTAGAGCGCAATCTGCCCCACCGCCAGAACCTCCGTTTGGGAGATGCGCACAAAGCGAAATCGGTCATCGAGGTTGCGAATCACTGCCGCAACAATCATGCTTCCGATGTAGCTGGGCAGAATGATTCCATGGCGCTGGATCGCGTCGCTGAGCAGGCCGCCGAGCCCCATCGAGATGCCCATCACCAGGACTGTATTCATGCTCGGGATGTTCGTCCATCCCTTCTGCGGCGAGTGGACCCCGCCCGATGCTCCGGACGACGGCTTCAGCCCGTTCTTGCGGATGATCCGCCCGCCTACGTAGCCGGCGATCAATCCCGCCACCGCGATCCCGAATGTCGAAGCGGCAAACCCGGCGGCCGTGGCGCCCGCGACCCCCAGTTTCTCGAAGACGGGTCCGAACGCCAGAGCCGTCGCCGGCCCCCCGGCCAGCGCGATCGACCCCGTCAGGATGCCGAGCCGTGGATCGATGTGCAACAGCGCCGCCAGTCCCATGCCGATCGCGTTTTGCACGCCGGCCCCTACGGTGGCGATCGCCAGCAGCGCGATCACTCCGAACCCGCCCTCGCGAATCAGTTGCAGGCGCGCGTTCAGCCCTACCGTCGTCATGAACGCGATCATCGAGAGGTCGCGCAGCACCGGGTCCGCTTCGACGTTCACCACCCGGTCATGCAGCACCAAAGCGAGAACGGCGTAGATCATGCCACCCGCGATCGGCGTCGGAATGTTCATCCGGCCGAGCAGCGGGATGCGCCGCTTCAGCGAGCCGCCCATCGCGATGCCGAGACAGGCGAGCCCCAGAACGTAGGCCGCATTAAGTTTCAGCGTGGGGACCAAGAGAGCAGTATAGACCGCGGGGCTTGCCAAATTGGGACTGGGCGGAACCTCAGCGCACCTGGTAGATATAAAAAGCGTGGCCTACGATGTCGACAGGAGTTGTGCATGCCAGCCACGCCCCGCCGCCGTGCTCGAATTTCATGCCGACCGCCGGCACACGCCCCACCAGATGGGAACTCACCGCATACCAGCCGGGCGCCGGCGCCGGCAGCAATTCGTGCGTCAGGAATTTCTCGAACTGCAGCCCGTAGGCGTCGGGCGGGAACATGCCCGGATACGAGAGGTGCAACGGCGCCGCGGCCGGATGGCGCTGCTCCCACGCGCGGAGTTGTTTCAGTCCCTGACCCCAATCCACGTTGCTGTCATCGAGCCACAGCGGTCCGCATCGGCTCCCGCCGTCCCAGCCGATCTGTCCCGGCTTCTCGAACAGACAGGCCGCTTCGTTGAAATACGAAAGGTGGTCCGGATAGATGCCCGCGGCCGCCACCACCACCCAAAGGCCGAGCCCTGCCGCGGCATACCGGAGCCATGGCCGGCCATCTTCTACCAGCCGCGCGATCCCCAGGCCGCCCACCAGGTAAGCGAATGGCAAAGCCGGAATCAGGTAGCGAACGCCCATATTATCCGCGAAAATCGTCATCGCGAGGAAGAACGTCGCGGGCGGAACCAGCAGAAAGAGCTTCGTCATCCCCGTCATCGCCTTGTTCCGCAGCAGCGTCAGAAGTCCCACACTCACGAAGAGAATCGTGGCGATCGGCTCTTTCAACAGCCATGCGGCCGCAAAGTACGAGTAGAAACGGGTGGAGGTGTCGCCGTGGAAGTAATATTGATACCCGGCGGCGTGGTCGGCATTCACCTTCCCGAGCCCGCGCAGGTAGAGCAAAGGATCGCTTGGAAAGAAATAGAGTGCTTCGATCACCACCACGGCAATCGTGCACATCACCAGGAATGCGCCCAGGCGCCCCGCGATCTTGGCACCCGCCGGACTCGGTGCCGCGGCCCCATGGCACTTTTTGTATTTCTTGCCGCTGCCGCAGGGGCAGGGACTGTTTGGCTCCACCTTCCGGCCGGCGCGGCGTTCGAGCGCCGGGAGCACCAGCAGCACGGCGGCGCTCGCCACCAGGAACGGCGCCGAGAATTTCGCGCCCAGCATCGCCCCCATCGCGACCCCGCAGATCGCCGCGCGGCCCCACGTAGGATTCTTCAGGTAACGCCACAGCGTGAAGAAGAACAGCAGGCCAAATGCGGCCAGGCCGACATCCGTTGTGACCAGGAACGAGTGGGCCACAATCGTAGGATCAAGCGCGAACAGGAACAACCCGCCGAGCGCGGCCAGCGGACCTGCCAGTTCACGGCCCCACCAATAAAGCACCGCGCCGGCCAGGGTGGCCAGTAGAAGGAAGGGCAGCCGTGCCCAGAACATTACCCGGTCGGGACCGTTGCTGGCGATGATGGAATTGCCCACCGGCCACTCGGCTTTCTCCCCTTCCGGAGCACCGCTGGTAATCGCGCGCGCATCGTCGGTGTGAGGCCAGCGTATGCCCGCCGCGCGCAGAGAAAGCGCCGCCATTTCCTTGAGCAGCGGCGGATGCTGCGGATTCGCGCGAAACACACCCGTGGCGAGATACGAAAGTCCGGCGGCGATGTGCGGCGGCTCGTCGTATACGGGGCTTTTTTGCAGGCTCGAAAGCAGACCCTGAAACAGAAAGACGGCCAGCAGGACACCGGCCAACAGGTCATGCCAAGACGGCGATCGCTGGACGGAAAGCGGTGGGGTCATTTCACGTCGTAGATATAGAACGCGTGGTTGACCACTGCGACCGGTTGGATCCGGCGGAGCCACTCACCGGCTCCCCCTGCAAGCGTCGCGCCCAGTACGGGGACGCGCGCCACGAAATGCGCGCTCACGGCATACAGGCCCGGCGCCGGTTCCGGCAGCAAAGCCTGCACGTCGAGATTCTCGTACTTCAGGCCGTAACCGTTGGGCGGGTAGCTACCGAAATAGGCCAGCCGCAACGTGCGGCCGTTGCCATGGGCGTTCATCCACAACCGCAATTCTTTCAGACCCTGGCCCCAATCGATGTTGCTGTCGTCGAGCCATTCGATGCCGCAGCGCGACCCGCCATCCATTCCGATCTGGCCTGGCGATTCCAGCAGGCAAGCGGCTTCGTTGAAATAGGAAAGATGGTCGGGAAAAATGCCCACCGCGGCGATCACCGCCCAGAGGCAAGCCGCTGCGGCGGCATACCTTCCCCATTTCGGCTGGGCGAGAACCTTCGTCAGCGCCAGTCCGCCCAGCAGGTAGCTAAAGGGCAGGATCGGAATCAAATAGCGGACGCCCATATTATCGGCCAGAAACGTGGTGGCGAGGAAGAAAACAACCGGCGTCAGCAGTAGAAATGCCTTCTTCAATACCGGGACGGAACGGTCGCGGAGCAGCAGGAACAATCCCGCGAGGGCCAGTCCGATCGCCACCAGCGGTTCCTTCACCAGCCAGGTCTCCAGAAAGTAACTATAGAAGCGCGGCTCAGCCACCTGGCCGTGCAGGTACACCGGATAGCCAACCAGGTGGTCGGCGTTCACCTTACGCAGCCCTTTGATGTACAGCAGGGGGTCGCTGGGGAAAAAGTAAAGCGCCTCGATAAAAACCGCCGCGACCGCGAACATCACCGCGAAGGCGATCGCATAGGTGATCAGGTTCTTGCGCACGAGCGCGCGGTGGACGCCCTGATGGGCCGTGGTCGCCGGGCCTTCGGCTCCGTGGCATTTCTTGTACTTCTTGCCGCTGCCGCACGGGCAGGGGCTATTGGGGGCCGCCTTGGTGATCCGCGGCTGCGCGGGGACTTCCGCTTTTTCTTCCTCCGCTTGCTTGAGAGGCCACCGCGCCGCCGCCGCCAGAAGCATTACGGCGATCGGCAGGAAGAAGACCGCCGAGAACTTCGCGCCCAGTACCGCGCCCAGCGCGAGCCCCGCGAACACCGTCCGCCGCCAGTCCGGCCTCTCGATATATCGCCATAGTGCGAACAGGAATACGATGGCGAAGACGGTGATACCGACATCCGTCGTGACCCATCCGGAATGGGCAATCACTGTCGGATCGAACGTATAAAAAAAGAGCGCCGCCAGCGCTGCCCCCGGGCCCACCAGTTCTCGTCCCCACCAGTAGATCAGGAAGCCGAGCAGTCCGCCGAGCAGGATGAAGGGCATGCGCGCCCAGAACATCACCCGGTTGGCGCCTTTCTTGGTGATGATGTCGTAGCCGATGCGCCATTCCAACCCCTCGCTGCCCGGACCGCCGTGGATCAGAGCGTCGGCAAGAGGCTCCTTGGGCCAGTGAATTCCGGCCAGGGAAAGAAATACGGCGCTGATCTCCTTCAGCAGCGGCGGATGTTGCAGATTGCCGTGAAAGACGTGCGTTTCGAGATACGACAATCCAGAGGCGATATGGGGCGGCTCGTCGAAAACCGGACTCTTCAGACGGCTGGCGAAGAAGCTCTGCGCCATGAACACGGCGACCAGAATGGCGGCAATCAGCAGGTGAGATCGCGGGGCGGTCTTAGGCGGCATTTCGCGGTTCAGGCTCGTCGTACATGCGGAAGTGCGCGGCGCACGGGCCGTTCGGACCATTGTCTCACCCGGCATGGGCGCCGCGCCACGAGGTGCGCCGGCAGCAACGTACACTGGAGGGATATGGACTGGCAACTGGACGCGGCCGAAACTCGTGTGCTCGGTTCCCTGCTCGAAAAAGAAGTCACCACCCCGGATTACTATCCGCTCTCCACCAATGCTCTGCTGAACGCGTGCAATCAGAAATCGAACCGCGAGCCGGTAGTGTCCTATGACGAAGACACGGTGGAGTCGGCGCTCTCCGGCCTGCGCGCCAAGGCGCTGGTAATGCGAGTCACCGGCGACGGCCGGGTCGCCAAGCACGAGCAGCGGTTCACCGAGAAGTACAATCTGGGCCGGCGCGAAGCGGCGCTGCTTTGTGTATTGATGCTTCGCGGTCCGCAGACGCCGGGCGAATTGCGCGGCCGCAGCGAACGCCTGTATTCTTTCGAGGATCTCGACGGGGTCGAGTCGACTCTCGAGCGGCTGGCAGAGATGGGGTACGTGAAGAAACTGCCGCGGCGGGCCGGCTTCAAGGAGCAGCGCTGGGCGCAGCTGCTGTCCGGCGATGTCGAAGAAGTGGGCGAAGCGGAGCCGCCGCCGGCCGATCGTGGACCGGCCGATCGCGACCGCCTCGCCCGTCTCGAAGCCGATTTCGCCGCCCTCCGCGCCGAGTTCGAAGAATTCCGCCGCAGATTCGAGTAGTCGGGTGGGACCGGCTCTGCCGCTCCATTACCGGGCACGGCGAGCAAAATCGGCCGTTCCAGCGGGATAGGCCATACCCCCCTTAGTTCTTCCTGGTGCGGTAATGGAAGGTGTTCAGTGTCCGCTCGATATCGAACTGGCGGATCATTTGCATCACTTCCGCGCCCGCCATCAGGACCGGGCCATAGCCCTGCATCGCGGTGAGGTCGGTGGGGCGATTGTAATAATACACCGCGTCGTACGCGGCAGTCGTGCTGACGCAGATGCCTTCGATCTGCCCGTCGGGCCGCACCCTTTTGGCAAGCGCCTGCCATCCGGCCTGCGCCACCGGAGCGTACACCGGCTCGAGCCATCCGCGATTGACCCCACGCGCGATCCCGAACGTGAACATCGCGGTGGCGGAAGTCTCCAGGTAACTGTCGGTCTTATTCAGGAGTTGGTGCCACATGCCCGTGCCGCTCTGCGTTTCCACCGCGCCGCGCACCGCACGGCGGAAGATCTCGAGCACCTGGCCCCGCTGCGGATGGTCCTCCGGAAGTACGCTGAGGAGTTCCGCGGATGCCATGACGGCCCAACCATCGCCGCGGCCCCAGAAGAACTTCGGATCGTACGCGGAAGTGTTCTCGTACCAGGCATGGTCGTAGAGCCCGGTGGCGGGGTCGAGCAGGCGCGCCGCCATCCCGGTCACCTGCCGGGCGGCATCGTCGTACCATTTGCGATCGCCGGTCAATTTCCCCATCTGCGCGAGGAACGGAATACTCATATACGCGTCGTCGATCCACAGGGCGACTGGTTGCGGACGGGCGCGCGCCAGCGTCCCGTCGGAGAGGCGCATCTGCCTCTTGGCGATGTACTCCGCGATCCTGTCGATCGTCGCGCGGTAACGCGGGTCCTGTTTTTTCGCGTAGGCCTTGAGGAGCGCCGCCCCGATCGCGCCGCAATCGTCGAGCGCCGCCATATTCAAAAGGCGTCGATAACCGTTCGCTTGCGGCCCGAACTGCGCCGCCTGTTTACGGAAATAGTCGAGGTGGTCGAAGATGAAATCGAAATTCTTCAGGGTGTAATCGCGATAGCTGGTGTCGCCGGTAACGTCGCTGACGTGAAGCATCCCGGCGAGCACTACCCCGATCGGATAGTCCCAGTCGTTCATCGGACCGACCGCCGCGGACTTCACCGGCTGCGAAAAGTCGGCGATCGGCTTGCCGGTCTGGGTGTCGGTGATCTGGTAAGTGGTCGAGCGAAGGAAATGATCGCGGACCCGGTCGAGCGTGGCCTTTACCTCCACTTCGGTCGGGACGGTATATTCGACTCCCGGCGGGACGGAGGGCTGTGCCTGGCACACGGCAATCGCCAGCAGATTCCACAATATGAGACGGCGTACCATTTGCGTGTGCGTTGAATTCTAGCATGGAGCGGGAAGGCCGGAAACTCACTTTGCGACGGATCTTTTCGATCCGCTGGACCACCAAAATCTAGTCGGCCCTCGGCTTTCCATCCCATCCGAGTTCGGCCTGCGCGAGCGGGCGGAACTTCACCAGTCCTCGCCCTCCCGCGCTTGCGATTCCATTTGCCGCACCACCATTTCGTAGTAAACGCCCCGGGCCGCCATCAATTCCTCGTGCGTGCCGCGCTCCGTCACCCTTCCATCGTCCAGGAGCAAGATCAGATTCGCCCGGCGCACTGTCGACAGGCGATGCGCGATCACGAACGTCGTCCGCCCCGCCAGTAGCGTTGCCATCGACGCTTGAATCAACTGCTCGCTTTCGGTGTCCAGATTGCTGGTCGCTTCATCCAGAATCAGGATCTGCGGCGACGCCAGGATCGCGCGCGCGATCGCCAGGCGCTGCTGCTGGCCGCCGGAAAGCTTCACCCCGCGCTCGCCGATATAGGTGTCGTACTGCTCCGGCAGCTTCACGATGAATTCGTGGGCGTTGGCGCGCCGCGCCGCGTCCTCGATCTCCGCATCGCCGGCATCGTGGCGGCCATACGCAATGTTGTCGCGCACCGACCCATCGAACAGAAACACGTCCTGCTGCACCAGTGCCAGCAGACTGCGGTACGAATGCAGGCGAAAATCGCGAATATCCGTGCCGTTGAGCAGGATGCGTCCCTTGCTCGGGTCGTGGAAGCGCGCGACCAGATCGGTGACCGTCGTCTTCCCTGCCCCGCTGCGACCTACCAGCGCGATCACCGACCCGCCCGGCGCCGTCACATTGAACTCCCGCACCACAGGATGGCCTTCCCGGTATTCGAACTCCACTCCCTCGAAGCGGATCTCGCGGGCAACCCGCGGAGCTTCCAGAGCTCCGGGACGGTCGGGCTTGTCGGGTTCGAGCGCGAGGATCTCGAAGACGCGTTCCATCGCCGCCAGTGACCGCTGCAATTCGGAGAACGTGTTGACGATGTTCCAGACCGGATTGAGCAGTTGAAAACTGTACCACTGGAACGCCATGATGTCGCCGATCGATGCTCCACCGCGCAAGTTGAGGTAGCCCCCGAACCAGACGATCGCGACGTTCACCACTCCCATTAACAGATTCCAGGAAGTCCAGATGACCGTCTCCCTCCGCTGCGCGAACATCTCTTTGCGCAGAACGGTGTGGCGTCCGCGCAAGTAGTCCAGCAGTTCGTTCGTCTCGCGGCGGAAGGCGCGCACCACGCGGATGCCGGAGAAGGTCTCACCGACCCGGCCGTCGATCTCCTCGGCGTCCTTGCGCACCGACCGGTAAATCGGGCGGATGCGCTTCGCGAAAATGAAGCTGATCGCCATGATGCCGGGCACGATGGCCAGCGCTGTCAGAGCGAGGCGCCAATTCAGGGCCGTGAGAATCCCGATCGCCACCAGCAGGCGGATCACCGAGATCGAAGGCGAAATCAGAGCCATCTGCAACAGGCCGGTAGTGGTGTCCACATCGCCCGTGATGCGCGAGAGAATGCCGCCGGTTTTCATGTCCCAGAGCTTCGGGAGGGGCAGGTGGAGCAGACGATCGAAAAGCCCGTGCCGGAGCGCGATGGTGATGCGGTTGTTCACCAGACGCTGCCGGTATTCCCGGGTCGCGCTCACCAGGTTCGACCCGAACACAATGGCGAGGAAGAGCATCCCCTCGGCGTTGAGACTGCGAAAACGCGCCGCCGGTTCGAGGTCGGGCCGGAGAAGCACCTTGTCGATGATCGACCGCATGAAGAGCGGCCCCACCATGTCCATCCCCGCGCCGGTGAGGGCGAGTAGGAAAAGGACTCCAATAGCAGGCCCGTGCGGGCGGAGCCAGCGGATGTATTCCCGAAGGTACTGCCGCCGCTTGTTCGATTTCGGCGCCTGCGGCTGCTGCGCATCGTCCAGCCGGTGGTGGCGGTAATCCTCGACGAAAGCGCGGTAACGAAGGCGGGAAGAGCGCGGGCGCTTCATGAGGAGAAGAGGTTTTTTGAGGATATCAGAGGGCGGACGGCTTCGGCACCCGATCGGCCTCCTTGACTCATCCGAAGCCTCACTGCGGGTCATTCCGCGATGGCCTTCATGCCGGGGCGTACCCCCGGAACACCGTCGAGACCAAAGAGATTCGCGAAACAGGGCAAACCGGGCTCCTCTCGGCGCTTCCCTCTGCTACTGCGGAGGCGGCGGAAAAGTGGCAGGAACCAAGTCGCCTACGCGTCGAATTCCGCCCAAAACAGGCAATGGTCCGACGCGCTCGGCGCCCGCCGGGTCGCCAGGTCAACATCACACCCGGTGCACTTTCCGGCCAGCGGTTCGGTCGCCAGGATGTGATCGATCCGCCAACCCCAGTTATGATCGAAAGCGTTCCGGAAATAATCCCAATAGGTGTACTGGACGCGATCCGGATAGAGCTTTCGGAACACATCGGTCCATCCCCAGCTTACGGCGTACTTGTAAGCCTCGCGCGCGTCGATATGGAAGTCCGGGTCATTCACCCGGCGATCGGAATGGTACACATCGATCGGCTCCGGAGCCACATTGAGATCGCCGAGCCAGACCGCGGGTTTCGCCGGGTCGAGCCGCTCGTTAAAATAACGCCGCACCCGGTGAAACCATTCGAGCTTGAACACGTACCGGTCGGTGCCCACCTTATGTCCCTGCGGAACGTATGTGTTGACGATCGGGATCCCGCGCACCACCGTCTCCACCATCCGGACATCCTCGCTGTCGGGGCCGGGGCACAGCCCGTGCTGGATCGATTCGGGCTCTCCCCGCGTCAGCGTCGCAACTCCGTTGTACCCCTTCATCCCGCGAAACGTGGAGTAGTACCCGACCTGGCGAAAGGCGTCCGCCGGAAACTCGTTGTCCTGCACCTTCGTTTCCTGCATGCACAATACGTCGGGCTGGTTGGCGGAAAGCCAGTCGATCACCAGCGGCAGGCGGCGCCGCACCGAATTGATATTCCAGGTAGCGATCTTCATCTTGGCAGTGCGCCCTGCGGGGGGTCGCTGGCCTGTATAGTAGCAGAGGAAACGTCGGTCACATGAACCTCCAGAACTATTCCCGGAGGGTATTCCGGGTAGGGCGCCCAGTTGGCGCCGGCGGCGATCCTCTATTTTGCCGGCACAGCAGCGGACGGCACGGCGCCACAGCAGGAGAAGCCGAAGGCATCACAGCCACATCCTCCAGTTCACCGACACCGAGAATTTCAGGATCGAGCGCCGTCTACGACGCCAGTCCCAAGCCGCTCCTCGATCTGAAAGGATGAGACCACCATGCGCCTACTGTTCGCATTTCTTCTGCTCCCGGCAATTCTCCTGGCCTACGACTTTCGCATCGATCACATCACCGTGGCGGGCGTCTCGATCCAAAGCATGCAGGAGGCGCTCTCGAAGATCGGCATCTCCAGCGTCTACGGCGGACCGCACACCGACCGCGTCACCGAGATGGCGCTGGTGAGCTTTCCCGACGGTTCCTACCTGGAGTTCATCGGCTTGCAGAAGGCCGCGCCGCCCGCCCTGATTGACCACCACGTTTGGGCGAAATACCTCCGCGAGAATGCCGGACCGGCGGCCTGGGCGCTTCGCGAAGACGACCTTGCAAGACCGGTTGATCGCTTCCGCCAGGCGGGCGTCCCGGTATCGCCGCCACAGCGCAACGGGCGGCAGCGGCCCGATGGTGTCCGCCTGGAATGGGAGACGGCGACCCTCGGAACGGAGCCGCGCGGCACCTTCTTCCCCTTCCTGATTCACGACTTCACGCCGCGCGAGCAACGGGCCTTTCCGCAGGGCAAGCCTGTGAGTACGGAATTCCGGGGAGTCGCTGCAATAGTGATCGGCGTCCGCAATCTGGAGGCGTCGGTGGCGCGCTATCGCAAGGCGTTCGAGTTGCCCGGCCCGGCGATCGAGGCCGATCGGGAATTCGGCGCGCGGCTGGCATCGTTCCCCGGCAGCCCGGTGGTGCTGGCGCAGCCGCTCGCGAATGGCGCCTGGCTGGCTAAACGGCTTGATCAGTTCGGCGAGATACCGTGCGCTTTCGTGCTGCAGCGCGCCGCTGGTCCGAAGCGCTCCAGACCGACATGGTTCGATGCCGGCGTGCTCGGCTGGCGCCTGGGTGCGGAATGACCGCGCCCTGTTTTACGCGTATCGCGCCCTGGGGCAGGATGGTATTCCAGTGGCCCGGACTCTCAGTCTGCCGCCTGCGCAATCTGTTCATTAGTACCGGCGCACTTGGGTGGGGCAGGCGGTTTCGCCTAACGCGAGCATCGCTCGCATTCTACGACAACACGCGCGGCGGAGTTTCGAGCTACGCAAAACCGCCTGCTGCAGAACGCAGCTCACAGTGTCCCCCGCGAATGCCCTGATTAAGACCCCGGCATGCCGGCGCGAAAAACCCGCGGTGAAACCACTCTGCTCATGGCGGCCAAAACAAGCATCCGCCCCTGCGCGTCAGCGTGGCCGGACTCGATCGCAACCTGCAACCTTGTAATATGTGCTTTATGCGCCTGCGTTCTTCCGCCCTGCTTCTGTTTTCCGCCAGCGCTCTGCTGGCCGCGCCACCGGCCGATCTCACCGAGCAATATCGCGCTACCGCGGATAAGCTCATCCGCGCCGCCCTGGAGGACCGGGAAGGCTACGATCGCCTGACCTACCTCTGCTACCGGATCGGCAACCGTCTCAGCGGATCGGCCGGACTCGAACGGGCGATTGCCTGGTCGGTCGAGCAGATGAAGGCCGCGGGACTGAGCAACGTCCGGGTCATCCCGGCGAAGGTGCCGCACTGGGTCCGCAACAGCGAGTCGGCTCGCATCCTGTCTCCCGAGCCTCGAGCCCTGCACATGCTCGGCCTGGGGATGAGCGTCGGCACGCCTGCCGGCGGAATCACCGCCGATACGGTGGTGGTTTCGAGCTTCGACGAATTGACCAAATTGGGCCGCGAAAAGGTGCAGGGCAAAATCGTGGTCTACAACTACACCTTTACGAACTATGGATCGGGGCGCGAATACCGGTCGAGCGGCGCGTCGCGGGCGGCGGCACTCGGCGCGGTGGCCGTGCTGGTCCGATCGGCGACGCCCCTGGCGATGCAGGCGCCGCACACCGGCGCCATGGAATACGCCGCCGACCAGCCGAAGATTCCAGCCGCCGCCATCACCCCGGAAGATTGTTTCATGCTCGCCCGTTTGTATGCCGACGGCACCCCGGCGAAGGTCCACCTGGAAATGGGCGCCGAGATGCTGCCGGATGCCGACAGCGGCGACGTGATCGGCGAGATTCCCGGCAGCGAACATCCCGAACAGGTGGTGGTCATCGGCGGGCACATCGATTCCTGGGATGTCGGCCAGGGGGCTCAGGACGACGGTGCTTCGATCATCGCCTGCCTCCAGGCATTGACGCTCATTCATAAGCTGGGCCTTCAGCCGAAAAGAACCTTACGGGTAGCCTTTTGGGTAAACGAAGAGAACGGCACCCGCGGCGGAGCGGCCTATCGTGCCTTCGTGGACGATCAACTACAGAATCAGGTGATGGCGCTCGAAATGGACGGCGGAGCCGAAACACCACGCGGCTTCGGCGCCAGCGTCGACCAGAAGTCGATGGATTTGCTGAAGCAGATCGGGAAACTCCTGGAACCGGTGGGCGCCGGGGAGATTACCACCGGCGGCGGGGGCGAGGACATTACCGCCCTGGTGCGCGACGGCGTTCCCGGAATGAGCGAACGGGCCGCCGGTACCCATTACTTCGACTGGCACCATAGCGAAGCCGACACCCTGGACAAGGTCAATCCCGAGGATTTCCGCAAGAGTGTGGCTGCCTTGGCCGTAATGAGCTTCTGTGTCGCCGATATGCCGGATCGCCTGGTGGCATTACCGGCCGGAGAGAGACGAGGACGCTGATCCCGCGTCTATACTGAATAGAGATGCTTCGTGCCACCATGCTCGCTGGCTTGATCGCCAGCGGACTGCTCATCTGTACGCTGTGGGCACAGAAACCTTTTCGGGAGTACCCTGCGTGGGAATATGCCGGCTATCAGTTGCCGAGCGATTACCTGACTCCGGGCGAGTGGACGTTCGCCCGCCTGATGTACCCCACCAGTCCTGTATATATCGACTGGCAATCGACGTGGAAAGAGGGCCTCGACTGGCGGGAGGGCAACACGAACTGGACGATCGATTATCCGCGATCGGACCGCCACATGGCACTGGCTGTGCGGCGATTGACCCGGATCGATGGAAAGTCGGTCGAGCAGCCGATCAATCTGGAAGCGGATGACGATATTTTCAACTATCCGTGGGTCTACGCGGCGGAAGTCGGCCACTGGATGCTCACCGATCAGATGGCGGCCAAATTCCGCGAGTATTTCGAGCGCGGCGGCTTCTTCATGTGCGACGATTTTCACGGCACCAAGGAATGGGAAGTCTTCCTCGCCAGCATGAAAAAGGTGCTGCCGGACCGCGAGATTGTCGATATTCCGTTGAGCGATCCGATCAACCACGTCATTTACGACATCAACGAGCGCTACCAGATTCCCGGGGCACAATCGGAAAATCCACCATATAGCGTCTGCGAAAAGTGCCGGACCAACCCCACGTGGGGAACCGGCGGTGACGACCCGCACTTCCGCGGGATCTATGACGACCGGGGCCGCCTGATCGCCGTCATGACGCACGATAACGATCTGGGCGATTCGTGGGAAAACGCCGACGACCCGAAGTATCCGCAGAAGTACTCTTTCCTGGGTCTCCGGATCGGCCTGAATTACATCGTGTACGCGATGACGCATTAGCTCTCGCCCATCCTCACCCGCGTTACCATGTAGGGTTATATGCTGCAGCAGTGGCCGGGACCGGTGCGTCCAGCCAGCCGCGAGGCTGGGAAAGACGAGGATCGCGAGAGTGTTCGCCTGGAGGCCCTCCAGCGCGCTTGCGAAAGTCTGTTCCACCGCCAGTCGCCCGAAGGCTTCTGGTGCGGCGAACTGACCGCCGACTCCACGCTGGAATCCGACTACATTCTGCTGCAGTTGTGGATCCATCAACCCGAGGGCGCTGTTTGGGATCCGCCTTCCCGCGCGCGCATCGCCAAGGCGCGGCAGGCGATTCTCCAGACCCAGTTGCCGGACGGCGGGTTCAACATCTATCGCGGGGGGCCGTCGGAGCTCAACGCCACCATCAAGGCCTATTGCGCGTTGAAACTCGCCGGGGTATCGCCCGAAAGCGAACCGCTGCGGCGCGCCCGGAAAGTGATCCTTGATCTCGGCGGACTGCAAAGCGCCAACAGCTACGTGAAGATCAACCTGAGCCTTTTCGGGCTGTATCCGCGCCAGCACGCACCCTCGGTACCGCCCGAAATCGTACTACTGCCCGGGAACGTGCTGTACGAAATGTCCTCCTGGACGCGCTCGATCCTGGTGCCGCTGTCGATTGTCCAGGCGCGAGGCTCGAATCGGCGGGCGCCCGCGGGATTCGAACTCGACGAATTGAGGCTTCCGGGGGTGCGCTTCAAACTCCCCAAGCGCAACCGGCTCTCGGTGCTGTTTCATCATCTCGACCGCGTGTTCAAAGTGTGGGAAAAGCGCGGATCGCAGCGCATCCGGGACGCCGCCATCCGGCAGGCCGAACACTGGATTCTCGAACGTACTCATTTTACGGAAGGCCTCGGCGCCATCTACCCGGCGATGATGTACTTCATCATGGCGCTCGACGCTCTCGGCTATCCCAAAGACCACCCCGATCTGCTCGACGCCGTCCGCCACTTCGAGTCCCTGCTGATCGAAACCCCCGACCGGTTCACCTTCCAACCCTGCGTGCCGCCCATCTGGGATACGGCCCTCTCGGTGTTCGCCCTGGGAGAAGCCGGTGTGCTCGACGATGCCCGCATGACGCGCGCCGCGGATTGGCTCCTGAGCAAGGAAGTGCGCCGCAAAGGCGACTGGAGCGTCAAGCGTCCCGACACCGAACCCTCCGGCTGGGCGTTCGAATTTGCCAACGAATTCTACCCCGATATCGACGACACCGCGCAGGTATTGCTCGCCCTGCTGCACGCCAAAGCGACCGATGCGCAGTCTCAGGCCGCGTGCGAGCGCCGTGCCATCAACTGGCTGCTGGCAATGCAGTCGGAGGATGGCGGCTGGGCGGCGTTCGATGTCGACAATAACTGGGCAGTGTTGAACCAGGTGCCGTTCGCCGATCACAACGCCATGCTCGACCCCACCTGTCCCGACATTACCGGCCGCGTGCTCGAGTCGCTTTGCCGGCGAGGGCTGGCCGGTCATGAGGCGGTACGGCGCGGCGTCGCCTACCTGCTGCAGGCGCAGGAGAAGGACGGCAGTTGGTATGGCCGCTGGGGCGTGAACTACATCTACGGGTCATTCCTGGCAATGCGCGGATTGGCCGCCAGCGGACGGCCGGGCGCCCGGGAGGCGGTGGCCCGCGCCGCCGACTGGCTGCGCACCGTCCAGAATCCGGATGGCGGCTGGGGCGAAAGCTGCGCCAGCTATGAGTGCGATCATTTCGTGCCGGCGCCCAGTTGCCCTTCGCAAACGGCCTGGGCGGTGCTCGGCCTGCTCGCGGCCAATGATCGGGAGTCTCCGGCGGTTCGGCGCGGCCTCCAGTTCCTCCTCGACCGGCGTAATCCCGATGGCACCTGGCCGGAAGACGCCACCACCGGCACCGGATTCCCGCAGGTCTTCTATCTCACCTACGCGATGTACCGCGATTATTTCCCGCTGCTCGCCCTGGCAAAGGCGTAATCGAGCCGGCGAAATCAAAACGCTTTTTGCGGTGCTCAGGGTTTCGGCATGAGGCAGGATGGTATCCCAATGCCACCTGGATTTTAAGGCCGAACCAACAGTGGCGCGGGCACTCTTGCCTGCCGCCTGGCCGGCCAATCGCGCGCGGACCCGGAGCTGGCCGTCAATTCACGCCCATCTTCCGGGGACTCCGCCAGACCGCATACGCGACCGCTCCGGCCGCCAGCCCGAGCAGCCCGAATCCCACGAAATTCCACCCGGAGGTCACAAATATATAGAGCCACCCCAGCAGCGCGATCCCACTCGGCAGCGGGTAAAGCCACATCCGGAAAGGCCGTACGATCTCCGGCCGGTGCTGGCGAATATGATGCAGCGCGGCGATCTGTCCGATGAATTGCACCAGTATGCGCGAAGTAAGGAGCGCCGAGATCACCGCGTCCAGGCTGAGCAGGCTCTCCACCATCGACAGGACGCCGAGGACCAGCAGCGACACGTACGGAAATCGCCCGCGTGGATGAAGCTTGGCGAAGACCGGAAAGAAATCGCCGCTCTCCGCGGCGGCGTATGGGATCCGGCTGTAACCCAGCAGGAGGGCGAACACGGACGCGAAGGCCGTCCACAGCACCAGAATCGTCACCACCATCGCAGCCCGAGCGCCATAGAGCTTCTCGATAAACAGCGCCGCCACGAACTTCGATTGCATCGCTTCGCGCCAGGGAATCACCCCGATGATGCTGACGTTCATCAACAAATAGATCGCGGCGATCGCCAGCACGGAATACAGGATCGCGCGGGGCAGCGTCCGTTCCGGATTGCGCACCTCCCCGCCGACGTAACAGATGTCGTAATAGCCCATGAAGTCGTACATCGCGATCAACATGGCCGAACCCAGCCCCGCAAAGAACCCGGTCGAAAACGTGAACGCGCCGGGCGGAAAATCGAACGCGAGGGCTGCGTGAAAGTGCGAGAATCCGCTGACGATCACCCACAGCACGGTCGCCAGCATGCCCGCCCACAGCACTACCGTCAATCGACCGACGGCCGTAATTCCGCGGTAGAGCAGCAGCAGGGCCGCTCCGCCCACCGCCATGCTGACCATACGGCTTTGGAATGGCGTGATCCCGCGCCAGAGGTAACCGACGTACTGCGAAAAACCGATGGAGCCCGAGGCGATCTCCAGAGGCCCGCTAAGGACGAATTGCCAGATGAAAAGGAACGGCAGGATGCCGCCGAGCTTCGTCTTGCGGAAGGCTTCCCGCAGGTAGAGATAGGTCCCGCCCGTGCCCGGCATCGCTGCGGCCAGTTCGCTCCAGATCAGCCCGTCGCAAAGCGCCAGTACCGCGCCGAGCAGCCAGCCCAACATGCACTGCGGTCCGCCCATCGAGGCGATGATCAAGGGGATGGTGATGAACGGACCCACCCCGACCATGTTGCTCATGTTGAGCGCCGTGGCTTCGAGCAGTCCGAAGCCCCGAGTCAGCCCGGATCGATTTTCGGTCAAGTCAGATTCTCGCACATGCAGTTAGAATAAAGCGGTGTTCAGAATTGTCGCGTACGCCAGAACCGCGGCGGCCGTACTCTTCGTCGCTGCCGTGAGCGCCTGGGGCCAGACGAGCCGCATCGATCTTGCGGCCGGTTGGACCGTCCAATCGTCCGGGATGGTCTCCCAAAAAGGCGAAGAGATTTCCACCGCCGCTTACCAGCCGCGCTCCTGGTACCCCACCGCCGTTCCGAGCACCGTGATCGCCGCGCTGGTGAACAATAAGGTCTACCCCGACCCCGATTTCGGAATGAACCTGCGCTCTTACCCGGGCATGAGCTATGGCATCGGCATCAATTTCTCCAACCTGCCGATGCCATCCGACAGCCCGTTCGCCAAAGCCTGGTGGTATCGGACGGAATTCCAGGTGCCCGCGACCGCCAAGGGCAAGACCCTCTGGCTGAATTTCGACTCGATCAATTACCGCGCCAACATCTTCGTCAATGGCCATAAGGTCGCCGATGCCGCCAGGACGCTCGGCATGTACCGCATGTTCGAGTTCGACGTCACCAGTCTGGTGCACACCGGCGCTGCCAACGTCCTGGCCGTCGAGGTCTTCCCGCCGACGCAGAACGACCTCACCATCACCTTCGTCGATTGGAACCCGATGCCTCCCGATAAGGCGATGGGGATCGTACGCGATGTTTACCTGCTGACCAGCGGTCCGGTAGCTCTGCGGCACCCGCAGGTAGCGAGCAAAGTGGACACCGCGGCCGATGTCGCTCATCTGAGCGCGGCCGCCTACCTCCGCAATACTCTCGACAAGCCGGTGGAGGGGACGCTCAAAATCGACATCGGCGGCATTGCCGTCTCCCGGAAGGTGGCACTCGCGGCACACGAGACCAAACGCGTCGATTTTTCCCCTTCTACCGACCGCCAGCTCGATATCCGCCATCCCAAACTGTGGTGGCCATACGGGCTCGGACCGCAGAATCTCTATACCGCGCGCTTCTCCTTTCAGTCCGCCGGTCAACTCTCCGACTCGAAAGACGTCTCCTTCGGCATCCGCGAAATCACCTCCGAAATCGACGCGCAGCAGCACCGCCTCTTCAAGATCAACGGCAAGAATATTCTGATCCGCGGCGGCGGCTGGACCCAGGAAATGCTCCTCCGCTTCGACCCGGAGCGCGAAACCCGCGAGCTCGAATATGCCCGCGACATGCACCTGAACACCATCCGGCTCGAAGGCAAGCTGATGAACGACCACTTCTACGAAACGTGCGATCGTTTCGGCATGCTGGTGATGGCCGGATGGTGCTGCTGCTCTTATTGGGAGCGCTGGCGCGAATGGAAGCCCGAGGACTACGAAATATCGGCCGAATCGCTGCGCGACCAGATCCGCCGCATTGAAAATCATCCGAGCATCCTGACTTTTGTCTACGGCAGCGATAACTCGCCCAATCAGAAAGCCGAGGCAGGCTACCTCAAGGTATTTCAGGAGGAGCACTGGCCTACTCCAGTGATCTCGTCCGCGACCAAGGCCAACACCGAAGGCGCCGGACCGACGGGCGTGAAGATGACCGGACCCTACGATTACGTCGCGCCGAACTATTGGCTCCTCGATCGCGATCACGGCGGCGGCTTCGGGTTCAACACCGAAACCAGCCCCGGACCGGCGATTCCGGAGATCGCCAGCCTGGAGGAGATGCTCGGGAAAGAGCACCTCTGGCCCATCGACGAGTTCTGGAATTTTCATGCCGGCGGCGGCAATTATCGCAACATTAACCTGTATACCTCGGCGCTCGAGGCGCGATACGGCAAAGCGAAGGGGCTTGAAGACTACGTCCGCAAGAGCCAGGCCATGGCTTACGAAGGCGAGCGGGCGATGTTCGAGGCGTTCGGCCGGAATAAGTACACCGCCACCGGCGTGATCCAGTGGATGCTCAACAACGCCTGGCCTTCCATCATCTGGCACCTCTACGATTTCTATCTGCGCCCCGGCGGAGGGTACTTCGGCACCAAGAAGGCCTGCGAGCCGCTCCACGTCCAATACTCGTACGATGACGGTTCGGTGGCCGTGGTCAATTCGTATTACCGGGCATTTCCGGGGTACAAGGTAACCGCCAGGGTGTACAATGCGGATCTTCGCGAAAAGTTCTCCAAATCGCAGAAGATCGACATCGCGGCGGACAGCGCGTCGCGCCTCTTCGACCTCAACAGCATCCCGGGTCTCTCTCCGCTGTACTTCGTCCGGTTGACGCTCGACGATGCCGCCGGAAAGCAGGTCAGCTCCAATTTTTACTGGCTCTCGACTAAGCCGGATGTGTCCGATTTCGCTAAGTCCAACGGGCGTTACACACCGATTTCTTCCTATGCCGACCTGAGCGGCCTCCAGGATCTCGCCCGCGTGAAACTGAATGTCACCTCCCGGCCTGTGGAAGAGGGCTCCCGCCATGTCGAGCGCGTGATGGTGGAGAATACCGGCTCCGCCCTGGCCTTCTTCGTTCACCTCCGCCTCTTCCAGGGCGGCCGCGACGTAAATCCAGTTCTGTGGGAAGACAACTATTTCGAACTCATGCCCGGCGAGAAACGCGAAGTCCGTGCCGTCTGCGAGGCAAAACTGCTTGCGGGAAGGCGGCCGTCGATCAAAGTCGACGGCTGGAATGTCGTCACGGAACAATAACAACGAGCAGTAACCCTGGAACGCTATGCTGAGGAAGACAACTATGGCCGCCCCCAATGTGGTACCCCCCGACTACGATTCCGTCGAGCTTCGTGGCGGTAGGCTGATCAAACTCCGCAGGTCCGAAGCCCGGATTCTGGGAGGCGAGGACCGCATGGTTCCTGTCGCCAAATGTTACTGCCGTTCGCACGACGTGCTGACCGCCGCCGATGCCGAGTTGCAGCGCCGCCCCACTTTCGTCTTTCCAGGACAGCTCTTCATGGAGTTGGAAACCCTGATCGGCAAAGAACTCGAGGGCCGCATCTATACCGATATCGAGGGCCGCAAAGTGAAGTTCCACCTCGACCTGCGGGAACATGCAGGCTTCCAACTCGATGAAGGCGACCGCAGTCTCTATAGCCCGTGGTACGACGATAGCGTTCTCAAAGATTAACGCTGCGTTTCCTCACAAACAACAGACCGCCATACGATCGTTTCGGCCATTTGCGCACAATCGCTGCGGTCAGTCGGTTTGAGGAGTAAAAATCCGCACTGGCACTCCCGGCCCGTCAAGGTTACACCATTGTAGAAGGAGGGAGTCGATGTACAAGTCAGGTGGGATCGCTGTATTTCTCTTAGTCTCGGTTTTATTGTGGGGCCAGTTCGGAGCAAGTCTGCAGGGCACGGTGACCGACCCTTCGGGCGGTGTGATTCCGGACGCCAAGGTCACTCTTACCAATAGCGAAACCAATCAGGAGTGGAACGCCACGACGAATGCCGATGGGGTGTACCGGTTTACCGGCCTCGCGCCCGGGACTTACACTCTGGCCGTGGAGGCGCCCAATTTCAATCGGCAGCTCGTGACCATTCCCGTGCGGCCGGAGCAGACCCAGGGATCGAACGTAACGCTCACACCGGGCGCAATCACACAAACCGTGACCGTCACCGGCGTAACGCCCACGCTGATCCAGACCGAAAACGCGCAGATCGGCGCCGAAATCAATACCAAGGCCGTCGATAGCCTACCGCAATTCGGCCGCAATCCGTATGAACTGCTGCGTCTGACACCCAACGCCACCGCCGATATGGCGCGCCAGGGCAATGGGAATTCGGTGTTCCTGCCAAACTCCACCGGACCCGGCGGGTCGAACTTCTCTATCTTTCAGACCGAGAATATGGTGCCGCTCTCGGCCGGAGGCCAGCGTGTTTCCGATAACAACTACCTGATCGATGGCGTCAGCGTGAATAGCCTAGGCTGGGGCGGGGCCGCGGTGGTCACCCCCAATCAGGAATCGGTGAAAGAGATGCTGGTGCTGACCAACGCCTACTCGGGCGAGTGGGGCCGCAATTCCGGCGCCCAGGTCGCGGTGATCTCAAAGAATGGCACCAACGACTTTCATGGCAGCGCTTTCTTCAAATACGATTCGCCCAGCTTGAACGCCTACAATCGCTGGAATGGTCCCTCCAACGCGCCGCGGGTGCGCGATAACAATCTCCACCGGCAGTTCGGCGGCAGCATCGGCGGCCCGGTGGTCCGTAATCACATGTTCTGGTTCTTCTCGTACGAGGGCCTGCGGCAATCGTCCACCGCCGTTTCGAACCAGTGGATCTTCACGCCGCAATTCCGTCAGGCCGTCATCAATGCGCGTCCGAACGGTGTGACCGCCCAGATCCTTTCCTCGCCGGGAGCCGCTCCCCGGGTGGTTTCCACCATCAACACGCCGTGTAGCGCGGGCTTCGCCGCGGGGACCTGTCAGCAGGTGAACGGCGGTCTCGACATCGGATCCCTGCAGGGAACCACGGGCACGTACACCGCGGCCAATGGGGCGGGCGCGGGACTCGATGCCGTTCCCGATATCGAATTCGCCGCCATCGCCGCTCCCTCCCGGGTGCGCGGCAATCAGTACAACGGCCGCGTCGACTTCAACCTGACCAGCCATGACGCCCTCGCCGTCGGCACCTACATCACGAAACTCTTCCAGGTCTCCACCGATGCGGCCAGCGGCGCCGCGCCCATGACCGATATCAACTTTAGTCCGCTGAACAGCGCCGCCACAGTTACGTATACCCACACCTTCTCGGCGACCCTGCTGAATGAAGCGCGCGCGAATTTTACCCGTTTTGCCGCCAACCAGGTGAATTCGAATTCGGGCATCGTGAACTGGGGCATCCCGCGCATCGAAGTCCAGGGCTTCTCCTTCGGCCGCCTCTACTTCGGCGCCCCCTGGAGTGAATCGACACCCGGACTGTTCGCGCAGAATACCTACGAGTTCCGCGACATCGTGAGCAAGTTCTACAACGGTCACGGAATCCGGGCCGGCGTCGAAATTCGCCGAGAGCAGGACAACAATAATTTGGTGGGCGGCGCACGCCCCGATTTCGTTTTCCAGGGACTCTGGGACTTCGCCAATGGCGCGCCGATCTTCGAACAGGTCGACGTCAATCCCCAGACCGGTGGCGCTCCGAATGCATCGCGCAGCTTGCGCACGCCTTATTATGGTGTCTTCGTCCAGGACGATTGGAAGGTGCGGCCCGGGCTCACCCTCAACCTCGGACTTCGTTGGGAGTATTTCAGCCCGCCCACCGAAGCCCATGGCACACTCAGCAATCTGTTCTTCGGATCGCAGGGTCTGAGAAACTCCACCGTCCGGCTGGTGAGCCAGCTGTACCGGCCCGACTATCACAACTTCGCCCCTCGCTTCGGATTCGCCTGGTCGCCCATGTCGAGCCGGCAGAATTTCGTGGTTCGCGGCGGCTTCGGGATCTTCTACGACCGCATCCCGGAGGCCCTCTTTGCGAATGCGACCCGCAACCCACCTCTGTTTGCCGCGCTTGGCATCTGCTGCGGCAATGCGGCAAACCCCTTCGTCGGCGGCCAGATTCAATATGCGCTGGGCTCGAATAATTCGCCGTTCAGCTTCGCGACCAACCCGAGACTGGCCGGCGGAATCAATGCCGCCACCGGCGGACCGGTGGCCGGGGCGGTGGAGATCTATGGAGCGCAGCAGGATATGCCGAATCCGATGGTGTACGTCTACTCGCTGGATTTCGAGTACAAACTCCCCGGCGACATTGCCGTACAGGCCGGGTATGCCGGCAGCGAAGGCCATCATCAGACGCGGCTCGTCAATCAGAATTTCCTGTATCCGAATAATCCCGCCTGGAATGCCGTCTATTTCCCCATGCCGGACGATAACTCGAATTACAATGCGGCCGTCGTGAGCGTGAGGCGGCCCATGGAGCACGGCATTCAGTTGCTGATGAATTATCGCTTCTCGAAAAGCCTCGACAATTCCTCGTTCGAAGGTCCGGGCTTCGTCACCAATCAGACGTGGCCGCAGAATAATCGGCTGAACTGGGGGCCGTCCGATTTCGACGTGACCCATTCAGTCACCGCCACGGCTATCATCGAGATCCCCACCCATTTCAAGGCGCACTCCATCCTCGGAAGTATCCTGGGCGGCTGGGAGTTCGATCCCATCGAGCAGTGGCACACTGGTTATCCGTGGACGCCCGTCATCGGTCAGTCGGTGCAAACCCCCGGCGGCCCGTCACTCGGCCCCATCCGCCCGACGCAATACTTCGGCGGCGCGCGCGATAGCCAGTCAATCCACGCCTATGAAACGGGGAGGAATTTCCCGAGGGGCGGAACGGCGTACTTCAATGCCACGGCGGTGGGTCCCCCCGGAATCGGGCGCAATTCATTCCGCGGGCCGCGCTACTGGCAGACGGACCTGAGTTTCGCCAAGAACACCAGGCTTCCCTGGTTCCACGAGAGTTCCAACCTCGAACTGCGCGCGAATTTCTTCAACATCTTTAATCAGACGAACCTCACACCGCTGCAGTTCAACGATGCGGGAACACAGGTCACCAATCCATTCTTCGGTTACGCCGCCTCGGGGCTCGCCGGACGAGTGGTGGAATTACAGGCGCGGTTCATGTTCTAACCGACCGCTTTGGGGCCGCCGCCCGTTGCTCCGCTGCGGATGCCGATTCGGCAAGCATTCGCGGCTAACGGGCGGCGGCTCCCCGATCGCTGGACTGGAATCCAATGCATCAGAATCTGACCCGCCCGGCATACCCCGTCATTTCCAGATATCCGACCCCGGTGGATGATCCCGAATAAGTCACCGCGCCTTCCCAATAAGTCTGGCCTTCCTGCCCTTCCGAAACGATCTCCTGCTCGCGAACCGTCGCGGCGCATTCCAGCACAAGCCCCATCGACGGAATCGAAATCCGCCATTTCACCGGGTACTTCGCGCCGGTTTTCGGGCTGGTCCACGTCTCCAGCGGCTGCAGTTCGAAATCGGCGCGTCTCAAGTGTGTGGCCCGCCCATCCCGGGTGATGTAGGTTCCCGACGAGTAGGGGTCGATGCCCCCGCCGGTGCGCCGAAGATCGAACAGCATCAGGTCCGCGCCATTGTCGAGCTGCACGCTGAACCAGTCCCAGCCTTGCTCCTCAGGGTCGAGTTGCTCGGTGAACCACTCGTGGTCCATCCACGCGGTGCCGGTCACCTCGGTACCGTCGAGCCGGCCTTCCACCGTCAACCGGGGGAAGGAGACGTAGTACGACGCCTTCCCTGCCCCATCCGCCTTCTGGCTGACGCCGTTCTCACCGTGGATCACCGGCCGCTTTGCCGGGGTCAGTCGGAAATCGAACTTCACACCGTCCGCCACCGCACTCACGGATTGCACCTCCGTGCTTTTGTCCCAGCGGGCCTGCCAGTTGCCGTTCCAAATCCGGCCCGCGTCGAAATCGGCGCCTGCTATTCCCGGACCGGCGCGATTCAGGCGCTTCCAGTACCGGAAGCGCTTCCCGTCGATATCGGTGAGCGCGAGATGCGCGAGGTAGAGATCGTCCACGCGCCAGACCGACGGCCGCTTTCCCGCGTCGCGATTCTCGCCCTGCCGGAAGAAAACCAGCTCGAAGCCGTAGCGGTGGCCGTCGCGGGCGCGCACATTACCCGTGTAATACCACCATTCGGTGCGGTAATCCGGATGGCTGAAATGATCGCGTGGAAACTGGTAGTGATACCCGGGCAGCGCGACCTTGTAATCCAGCGCGGCGGCGAGAAACAGCAATGCAAGCGTCAAATCGCCAGCTTAGCGCACACAGTGTACATCCCGCCCTTTGGCAAACAGGAATCTCGACGATCTCGAACTCTACTCTGATTCGAAAGCCCGAAGGCCGAAGGCACGAGCCTTGCGTCCTACAATGGGACTGATGATCGCCTCCATCAATCCCGCCACCGGTGAGACCCTCCGCACTTTCGACGCACTCTCCGACGCTGCCCTGGATGCCGCCCTGGCGCGCGCCGACGCCGCCTGGCGGACCTACCGCCGTACTCCGCTGTCGGACCGCGCCCGCTGGCTCGCCGCCGCCGCAGACATCCTCGAAAACGAGAAGGACCGCCTCGGCCGCATCATGACCCTCGAAATGGGTAAGCCCCTCGCTGCTGCCCGCGCCGAAGCGGCGAAGTGCGCCCTCGCCTGCCGCTATTATGCCGAACGCGGCGAGCAACTCCTGGCCGATGAGCCCATGGACGCCGGCGCCGGCACGAGCTACTTGAAATTTCAGCCCATCGGTCCCGTACTGGCGGTGATGCCATGGAATTTCCCGTTTTGGCAGGTCTTCCGCTTCGCCGCTCCGGCGTTGATGGCCGGCAATGTCGGGCTCTTGAAACACGCGTCGAACGTACCTCAGTGCGCGCTCGAGATCGCCGAAGTCATTCGCCGCGCGGGCTTTCCCGAGCATGTCTTCCAGACCCTTTTGATCGGATCGGCGCAAGTGGCGCGAGTGATCGACGACCCGCGCGTCAAGGCCGCCACCCTTACGGGCAGCGAGCCGGCGGGCGTCCAGGTGGCTTCCCAGGCCGGCCGCCAGCTTAAAAAAATGGTGCTGGAATTGGGCGGCAGCGATCCCTTCGTGGTAATGCCCTCGGCCGATCTCGACCGCGCCGTTCGCACCGCCGTCGAAGCGCGCACCATCAATAATGGACAGTCCTGCATCGCCGCCAAACGCTTCCTGGTGGACTCCCGGATTGCCGCCGAGTTCGAACGCCGCTTCGTTGAAGCGATGAACGCCCTTCGTATCGGCGACCCGATGGACGAAGCGACGCAACTCGGTCCCCTGGCTACCCCCGACATCCTCACCGGCCTCGACGAGCAGGTACGCGCTTCAGTGAAAGCCGGTGCGCGCTTGGTCTCGGGAGGCCATCGCCTCGACCGGCCGGGAAATTATTATGCGCCCACCGTCCTGGCGGATGTGCCGGAGGATTCCCCGGCCTATCGCGAAGAGCTCTTCGGACCCGTCGCGGTGCTATTCCGAACGGGGACCATCGACGAAGCCATCCGCATCGCCAACGATACCGATTTCGGACTCGGCGCCAGTGTGTGGACGAACGATCCCGCCGAGCAGCGCAAGCTCGTCGATGAAATCGAAGCGGGCATGGTCTTCGTAAACGGAATGGTGGCGTCCGATCCGCGGCTGCCCTTCGGGGGTGTCAAACGGTCCGGTTATGGCCGTGAGCTCAGCGCCTATGGAATCCGCGAGTTCGTCAACGTCAAGACCGTGCGAGTGAGCTGAACCCAAGACAAACCTCACCGTCGGCGCTTGAACCCTGTCTTCGCGGCCTTCTTAGTTCAGATTACGATGCTGCCTTCGTCAGCCGTTCCCGCTGCCGTAAGCACGCCCCTACCAGGGCCTCGGCGAGAGCGCACGGCGCGTCCATTTCCGGCTGGAAGAGGGTCGCCACGAAGAACGGATGCCCGTCGAGTTCCACCGCGCGGATTTCGTCCTGATCGTCCACTGCCGTCACGTGGAGCGAACTGCTCTCCATCAGGCGTCGATAGCGGCCATTCAATCCGAAACTGCAATAGTACTCCATGACACGTTCAGGCGCGGCATAGGTCCGTCTCAGCAGCGATCCGGGACTGAAGCGTACCCGGGCCTTCACGCCGACCAGCGCGCATCCCAGCGGTGAGATGAGCGGCATGGCTGCCTTCGGATGAGTCTTCTGATGTTCGGCATCCACGATTCCCAATACGTTTCTGGCGTGTTCGAGCAGCGCGTATTGGAAGCCGGCCGAGGTACCCAAGAAAGGCGTCCGCGATTCGCGGGCGCGTCTAATGGCCCTGAGGACTCCGTCGGCACTCCGGTACGGCATGCCGGGCACGCACCAGATCCCATCGAATTCGGCGAGAACTTTGCCGTTTGAGATGGAGTCGGTTGGAACCCAGACACCTTCCGTGGGAGCCGCGGTTACCGCGGCCAGTGCGCGAGGGATGGCCTGATGGGCCTTCTGTGTTTCGTTGAAATCGCCGACGAGGGCGATTCGAATCCCTGAGTGCATGGAAGCGGATTATTTCACTTTGTTACACCGGAGTAAAGGGGTAGGCAGCCCACGACAATCGGAGCTTTATATACTGCTCAGCTCCCAATCCGGTCCTATGGTATCTTTCTAGAAACCGAGGCAATTCCGAGTTCATGCCACCCAGCAAAACAGTCATGAAAGCGGCACTCCGGGTCTTGACCGCCCTGAGCGAGCATCAGGAGCCGGACCAGGCCGATATTGACGAACTCCACTGGTATGCCCCCGCGGAGCAGGAACGTTCGATCGACGAACTGGCTTGCGACGCCATTCAGCGTGCCATCAAGGACCGCGAAGAGGTCCGCAAAGCAATCAAGGTGACCCTGAGGGAGCGGGCCCTCGCGCTCAACGCGGCGGAGCGCGACGGCGGCTCCGACCGCATCGCCGTGGTGAGCCCCGCAAACCCCGAATTCGACATCACCCGTCTGATCTGGGAGCATGCCGAGCGGCGGCGCGAGTATATCGCGCTCACCGCCAAAGTACGCCGCATCGGAGTAGCATTGGAAAAGGCCGCTTCCCAGATCATCAAAGCCGACCCGGAGATCTTTGCCGCCGCCTCCGAGGCCAAGTCCATCGTCGACAACGTGGGCCGCGAAGTGGATATCAACGGCCTGGCGCAGTTGCTCAGCGACTACGCCCGCCTCGGCCGCCGTCTGATCGCCGACCAGCAGATCCTCCAGCAGCACGGGCTCGAATAGCCAAACCGGGCACTTCCACACAAGTGCGCTCGGCGTGCTTGGAATACCCTCGTGACACGTCATATTCAGGTGGTCTTCTCCAAGTCCGAAGGCGGTGAACACAAGTACGTCGAGGTTGCCCGCGGCACCTGGACGCTGGGCCATGAACCAAATCTCGCCGGCGAGCCGATCCCTCCGGAAGTCTTGAAAGGGATCGAGAAACAGACGCCGGTGGCATGCGAGAACACGAAAGGTACGATCCGGTACGCCCGCGCCGACACACTGTATGCGATGGACTTCGAAGCCATCGAGGAGCCGGCCCACGCACCGGGCGGCCGTATTTAGTAAGATCCGGGAGTATGCCCTCGAACGTCTGGAAAGGCAATCTCACTTTCGGCCTGGTGTCCGTCCCGGTGAAGCTCTACCGGGCCGCCCGTCGCGAGCGCGTCCGCATGCACTATGTGCATCGCACTCCCGCGGAAGTGGAAGAAGAGCCCGAGAGCCAATCCGAAGAACCGGCCGCAGAGTCGATGACCGCGTCGCCTCGACGGCCATACGTTCCTCAAAATGAACCGCCGCCCGTCGAACCGGAATACCCCGGACCGGTGACGCGCGTTCAACAATCTCTGGTTGCGCCCGGCGGGGACCAGCCGGTCCGCCGCGGCGAGTTGCTCAAAGGCTATGAGGTGGCGCGCGACCAGTACGTGGTCTTCGACCCCGCGGAATTGAAGGGACTCCGCCGCAAAACTTCCGCCGCCATGGAAATCGTCCGCTCGGTGAAACTATCGGAAATCGACCCGGTATTCTTCGAGACCTCGTATTATGTGGTGCCCGATCGTGGCGGCGAAAAGGCCTACGCGATCCTCTTCGCAGCCTTGCGCGAGACCGGACACGTCGCTCTGGCCCGTGTCGGCATGCACGGCCGCGAGCATGTCGTGATTATCCGGCCCGGAAAACACGGGATGATCGCCCATACCATGTTCTACGTCGACGAAATCCGCTTCGAAAACGAGTTTCGTACCGATGTCGACTCCGTCCTGCGAAGGGAACTCGACATGGCGAAGACGTTCCTTCAGGCGTTGGAAGCACCGTTCGCACCCGAGGAGTTCAAAGACGAGTACCGCGAAGAACTTCAGGCGATGATCGCCAGCAGGGCCGCCGAACTCCCCCTGAATCCCGCCGTACAGCCGGCAGCCGCACCTACACCCGTAATCGATATTTTCGAAGCGCTCAAAAAGAGCATTGCGATGGCCAAGAAGCCCGCCAGAGCGGAAGAGCCGGTTCGCAAAACACCCGATCGGGTCACCGAGATCAAAAACAGACGTCCCTCGCGCAAAGCCCGCTGACGGCTACCGTTTCCTCAGACCCCGACCGTCAGGTGAAGCAGCGAGAACATTACCCAGGCGATGCCCGCGGCGGCGGGAATGGTGAAAATCCAGGCCCATAAAATCTCGGTCGCAACCCCCCAACGCACCGCCTTGAATCGCTGGATACTCCCGACCCCAGCGATAGCGCCGGCGATCGCGTGCGTCGTGGATACCGGCAGTCCCAGGTGGGTCGCGAGGAATACCGCGCTCGCCGCCCCGGTTTCCGCGCAGAAACCGCTCCGCGGCCTCAACCGCGTGAGACGTCCACCTACCGTTCGAACGATGCGCCATCCGCCGCTCAGCGTTCCCAGCGCGATCGCCGCGTGCGCCGACAGAATCACCCACGTGTGGACGTCGAAATTCTTCTGCAGGCCCGAAGCCACCAGGACGCTGGTAATGATTCCCATCGTCTTCTGGGCGTCATTCGACCCATGCGACAGGCTGAATAACGCCGCCGAAACGAGCTGCAGTTTGCGGAAGTACAGATCCATCTTCGCCGGGCTGCATTTCCGGAAAATCCAATAGACGGCGATCATCAGGATATACGCGGAGAGCAAACCGATCAGCGGAGCACAGAAAATGAACAGGATCGTGAGAGGCCACTGGCCCACGATCAGCCCGTCCAGCGTGTGTGTCACCCCGAGCGTCCACTGGGCATGAGCCACCGCCGCCCCGGCGTACCCGCCGATCAGCGCATGCGAGGAACTGGTCGGCAATCCCCACCACCAGGTGATCAGATCCCAGGCGATCGCGCCCAGCAATCCCGCCAGAATGACCCACGGAGTCACCAGGTTGAGATTGACGAATCCCTTGCCGACGGTTTTCGCCACCGCCGTCCCGAAGACAAAGGCCGCCACGAAATTGAAGAAAGCCGCCCATACCACAGCCATCGCGGGCGATAAAACCCGCGTCGAGACGATCGTTGCAATCGAGTTGGCAGCGTCGTGAAAGCCGTTGATGTAATCGAACACCAGGGCGATCGCAATGATGAGGAATGCCAGTGTCCAGGGTGTCATCGCTAGCTGTTCTTCACAGTCACACCTTGCAGGACGTCGGCGACGTCTTCGCAGCTATCGATTGTTTCCTCGAAAAACTCGTACACCTCTTTGAGCTTGATCAGGTTGATCGGATCTTTTTCCTTATTGAACAGATCGACCACCGCCGCCCGCCCGATCAGATCGGCGTCATTCTCCAGCCGGTTGATCTCGATCGAGTGCTCCACCAGCGGCTGATTCTGCGCCAGGGCTTCGAACGCCCGCCGCAGCGCCTTCGCGCAGCTGGCCACGATCTCGGCCAGCAATACCATGTTGTGCGGAATCGGGTCGATCCGGTAGGAGACCAGCCGGTGCGCCGTGTCTTCGATACCATCGATCACGTTGTCGAGCGCCGACGACAGATTGTGAATGTCTTCCGGATCCACCGGCGTAATGAACGTCTGGTTCAGCCGGGTGAAAATCTCGTGAATCAGTTCGTCCCCCCGGTGCTCCAGGACGCTGATTTCGGTGGCACACCCGGCAAGACGGGAGTTTCCCGTGCGCACGCCGTCGAGCAAAAGGCGGGACGCTTCCGAGATGATCTCAACCTGTTTCAGAAACAGGTGGTAAAACTTTTCTTCTCGCGGTAGAAGTCTCATGAGGATCGAAGGAACTGGGAGAACCCCATCCTAATCGGATTGCTACAAGCCGGTCAACGAGCAATTACAATTCCATTGCCGTCAAGGGGATGCGGCGATGGGTGGAAAGCCGCACACCCCCAAAATACGGAAAATAGAGTAATGGGAGGCGGATCTGCGGCCGGCGGCCACGCCGAAGTCCGGTTTTACGCCGAGTTGAACGACCATTTGCCGCCGGATTCCCGCTACCGCACGCTCCACCGCGCCTTCTTTGCGCCGGGAAGCGTGAAAGACCTGATCGAGAGCTTCGGTGTCCCGCACACCGAAGTCGAGTTGATCGTGGTGAATGGCAACTCCGTCGACTTCGGCTACCTGGTGCGCGATGGCGACCGCGTAGCGGTCTACCCGGTATTTGAAGCCCTCGACGTACAAGGGGAACTGCGCGTCAGGGAAACACCGCTCCGTGACCTGACATTCGTCCTCGACGTCCACCTCGGCAAACTGGCCGGCTATCTGCGGATGCTCGGGTTCGACACGCTGTATCAGAATTCGGCCGGCGATCCCGAACTGGCGGCCATCGCAGCCGATCAGCACCGGGTGCTGCTTACTCGCGACCGCGGGCTGCTGAAGCGCAATGCGGTCACCCGCGGCTACTGGCTGCGCGAGACGGATAGCCGGCGGCAGGCCGCCGAGGTGCTGGCGCGATTCCAGTTGCGTTCGGCAATCCGGCCGTTCACCCGCTGTATGGCCTGCAACTCGCCGCTTGTCGACGCCGCGAAGCACGAGGTCGTCGAACGCCTGCCGCCGCGAGTGGCCGCATCCCACCAGGAATTCCGCCGCTGCCCGGGTTGCGGACGGATTTATTGGGCCGGCTCTCATTACCAGAGAATGCTGCAGTGGATCGAGGAGTTGCGGAAAGCGACGCCGTCACCGAAAAGGCCACGGCGTCCCAAATGAATGCCAGCCGAAACCCGGCCGGGAGGACGAAAATCCAACGGCCCGTCGTGCTGAACCCCGCGATCGTCCAATGGACCCCGGTTCTGAGAAACCGGCCACCCTAACGGAAAGCAGAAACGCCGATGGGCGCACGCTACCGGGCTTGTTACAAGATCCCGGCCAACGCGATGACAGTCCTGGCCCCCGTCGTGATATCCACCATGGTGAGCGACGTAATGCTGGTGTTCGCCAGCAGGGCGGGCAACTCCACTTGCATGAACGTGGAAGCCGCGTTAATCACCCCACTATGCAAAAGCGTGACGTTGCCTGAAGCGAAGCGGGCGAACATCGCCGAGGCCTGCTCATAAAACGCAGCCTCGGCGGCCGTCCCCGCTGCCGGGGCCGCGACCCCGGAACCCGCCAGTGTGGTGGCCAGCGTCGCGCCGCCGTTCTGCGCCACAAACGCGTCCGCGGCTGCCGCACCGCCCGGTATGTTGGTCCAAAGGACGGCCTGGCCGGGGGCCGTCGATACCGCTCCCGCCGACAACGCCGTGCCTTCCGCGGCAGTCGCACCGGCTGCCGCTGCCCCCGCTCCCGCCGCCGTGGTCTCCGCCACGGCCCCCGCGGCAACGGCGCCTCCTTCCGCCGCGCTCGTCAATCCCAGGGCAGCCAGCCCCGTTTCCACCTCCGCCGCGCCCGCCGAGGCTTGTACCGCCGCCACCGGAGTTGCCAGGCCCTCGGTGAAAACTTCCTCCACCGCCGCCGCCCCAATCGCCAGCAGACCCAATCCGATGGCGCCGATGGCCGCGATTTTCCCCACTTTGCACCCGGTACACAATCCCCGCGGATCCGTGAAATTCAACGGATCGTTGGCGGTATAGGCATAGGTGTTCAGGCCGCCGGCGACACCGATCGGGTCTGGCTGCAGAAAGCGGCCCAACTGCGGCGAGTAGTAACGTGCTCCGGTAAAGTAAAGTCCGGTCTCGGCATCGTACCGGTAGCCATCGAACTGGTACGGCAGCGGCTCGCCGGACCCGGGAACGCCGAACTCGCTATACGTAAATGCCGCCGCACCCACCACGCCCGGCTGCGTGGCCGCTACCGTGCTGCCCATGAGGTCGTGATGGTAATAAGTGATCGTCTCGCCCTGACTGCCGCTGCCCGGAATTACCGCCGCCACCGGCATGCCGTGAAGCCCGCGGACCGTGAGCATCATCTGCGCGCCCGGTCCGGTACCGGTATAGTCGGCGATCTCTTCCGTCCCCGCCAGCACGAATTGGGTGGGTACGCCGTTCACCACTTTTTGCTTCCGGCCGCCCAGCGGATCGTAGAAATATTGCGCCGTTCCGGCGGCCGCGGTCTGCGCCGCAATCAGGCGGTTCTCCACGTCGAACGTCAGGGTATTGGCGCCATCGAACGTCAGGTTGCGATTCAGGTCGTAGGTGAAGTTGGTGGCGCCGGAATTCGTGTAGCCGTTGTTCGCATTCGCGGCGCCGTACGTAGTCGTGCCTGCGGTCGGCACATACTGGAAGGCCGGATTCGTCACCGACTCCGATTCCCGCTGATGGTTCTTCAGCCAGCTGTACCCGAAGGTCACACGAAAGCCGTTGAAGTTCTCCACCAAAGTCTGCAGATTATCGCCCGCATCGTACTGGGCATAGGAATCGCTGGTGCCGTCGCCGTACGAAATAAGAGTGAGCCGCGAGAGAGAATCCCATTGGTACTTGGCCAGCGGACTGGCCGGCGAACCGTTTTCGTCGATTTCGACCATCCGGTTCATCGGGTCGTACTGATAGGTGACGAAATACGCCCCGTTGCCGTTGGTGCCGGCGGGCCACTGCAGCCGCGTGCGGTTGCCCATGGCATCGTAAGCCACCGACGTGTTCCGGCCTTGCTGATCGGTGAAGCTGATCGGCCGCCCGGCCGTATCGTACCCCACGGAGTAGGGGGTGGCGCTGGATGCGTCCGCGGCCCGCAGCAGGTGGCCGGTCAGGTCGTAGCCGAACGTCACCTGCCCCGCTGCTTCGCCCTGCGGCGTCTTGCTGATCGTCCGGTTCAGCGCGTCGTAGGTGTACCCGATCGTCTGGCCGGACCGCGTGGTGACTTGCAGAATGTTGCCGTTCGCATCCAACTGAAACTTGCGCGTGCTTCCATCCGGATACGTGGTCTGAGTGACCCGGTCCAGGCCGTCGTACCCGTGCGAGGTGGTGTGATTGTTGGCGTCGGTGACCGTCGCCGACCGGCCGTTCGGAGTGTAGCTGAACGCTTCGAGTAGCGTACCCGGAGTTCCCGCGGTCGTGTCCGAAAGCCGCGAGAGACGGCTGAGCGCGTCATAAGAGTAGGTGCGCTTGCGAACCTGTGTACCCGTAACCTGCGACTCGATCGTCAAGACGCGGTCGTTCGCGTCGTAAGTCTTGGTGATTACGTTCCCCAGCGCATCGGTGAGAGTGCTTGGCTGGTCGCTCAGCGTGTAGCTATATTGCAGCGACTCCGGATTCGCGGCGCCGCGCGTAATTGCCTTCACCTGGCCGTCCGGGAAGTAGCTGTACGTCGTCGAAACCCCGGAGACCGGGGCGTCGATCTCCACCACGCGGCGCAGGTCGTCATACGACATCGTCGTGGTGTGGCCGTTGGCATCGGTCGTGGAAGTCACATCGCCCAGCGCGCTGTACCCGTATTGCGTCGTCAGGTTCAGGCGGCCGTCATCCAAGATGGCCTTCACCACTTCATCGCCGTGCGTGCCGTCGTACTGGTAGCGGGTGATCCGGCCCTCTGCGTCCTGCACCGTTTCCGGAAGGCCGATACCGTTATAAGTGAAAGTCTGTTGAGGCCTGGAGCTACCTGCCCCCGGCCTGCTAACTGCGGGCTGCTCCACCTTGACGAGCATTCCCGTCGTCGTGCTGTGGGTGTAAGTGGAGAGATTGCCGTTCGGGTCGGTAAAGGTCGCCGCCTTTTCAAAATTCGGCAGCGATGCCACCGGCGTCGTATAGGTATACGTCTGCACCAGGGGCGCCAATCCCGACCCCGGCTTGGGTGCATGGCTGATCGTCAGCGGATTGTACAGGCTGTCGTAGGTCAGCGATATGACGTCGCCTTCGGGCATCGTCGTCGCCACCGGATTGCCCTGCACGTCGTACGTCGTGGTCGTCGTGAGATTGAGGTGCGGCGCCGGGCCGTAATCCTGGATCTCCGCGGCCGGGTTGCCGAGCGCGTCGTTGTACCACACGTGGTGGTTGCCCACCGGATCCGCCAGTTCGGTCCGCGAACCCGCGAAGAAGGCCTGCGTCAGGTTGCCGTTCGCATCGGCCTGCTGCTTCACCCGTCCGAGACTGTCGTAAAAGTTCGTCACCAGCGCATTGTCCGGATGCGACGGATAGAAGATCTTCGTCAGATGGCCCGCGGTGTCCTGCTGGCCGCTGGTGTCGTACGCATAGGTGATGTTCTGCTGCAGCGGATCGGTGAAAGTGGTGAGATTATTCCCGGTATAGCCATACGAAACCGAACGCGTGCCGTCGGAAACCGACGAGATCAGATTGCCGTTATAACTCAGCGTCAACTGCCGCCCGGTGTCGGGGTTCGATACCGTCGACAACTGCCCGTTGGCATAGGTGAAATTCACCGTCGCGCCGGCGGCATTCTTCCAGTTGGAGATCTGGCCCGATGCATCGAAACTCATCGTGGCGCCCTGCTTGTTGCGATAGCGGAAAGTGCCTCCCGGCGCGTCCAGAATGGCCGACGACCCGAGTTGCGGGGCATACGTGCCGTCCGCGATCTTGACGAACTGCTCGCTGTTCCAGCCCTGCGAGACGTTCACGACGTTCTGCGTGAGCTGATCGGTGAACCAGCGGTTCACGATCGTCTCCACCACGAAATTCTGCAGGTTCGCCTGTCCCTGCGCCGCTTGTCCCTTCATCAGATCGGAGGAGACATAAGTGGCCACGATCGAGTTCACCGCCGCCAGCAGAGACGATTGGCCCATTCCCGCGAACCCGTCGCTCGCCGTGGTCGCGCGGATGGCAAAATTGTGCGTCCACCCCGCCCCCAGCGGACCGTTGGAGTTCTGCGCGGCGGAATCATAGAAGCGCGTGAACGCCAGCCCGTACGGGAACGCCCGAGCCCCGATCGCCAGGTCTCCGTGCGTGTACTGGAACGAGCCCTTTTGACGGTCGATGGGATCCCCTACCGACGAATTCGAACCCGGCGAAGCGTTCAAACTCTGATTGGCGACGTCCGGATCCACCGTCACCGTCGGCATGTTGTTTCCGGCGTTCTGCGTCAGGGTCTCCGGGGGGTCTTCCACACCGCCCGACCCGCCCAGACGGATCAACCCCCCGGAAATGAGTTCCGAGTAGCTGGTATTTCCCGCCGGCCCCTTCATTACCTTGTACCCGAAACCCGACCAGGCGCCGACGGCAATGCGGCCGTGCAGCGGGGCGATCACCCGGTATCCCCCATTGACGTAGCTGTCGATGGCGTTGAGGTCGTAATCGTGATAATTGGGCACAAGCTGCGGCCGGATGACGTTTTGATACGTCTGCGCGTCGCTGACATTCCCGTTGCCGATGTCGAAAATGGTGTCGCCGCTTTGCACCCCGAAATCGAGAAGCTTCACCGTGGACGCCGCCTCGAATCCGGCGACCCCGCCCTGCGTCTGCTCGAGCACCGCCGACTCGAAAGCGCTGCTGGCCCCCGATTCGTCGAACGCCGCCGCCACCGAGTTTGCGGTTGCCTGTGGCGTGCCGTTTATCCTCGCGGGCGTTTGAATGAAGTTCAGCGGCAAGTCTACGAATGGGCTGGTGGTGTCGGCACTGGTCGATTCGCCGATCATTCCGCCGCCATAGAGATACTGCGTGGTAGTCCCGAGCAACTGGTCGGAGAGCCGCTGCTGCGCGGCGCACTCAGCCAGCCACGTATACCCGATCAGCGCCAGGGTCTCGCCGAGCACGAGTTCGGAATTCGGCGCGGCTCCGCTCGCGATTGCCTGGTTCAGCAGCGCGCGATGCTTTTCCACCATGCCGCGCCCCACCTGGTCCCAGCCGGTTTGCAGCACGTAGCCCCCTCTGCCGGGGTAAGCAAAAATCGTTTGTAACTGGCCGGTGTCCGCGAACGGATACCACGGAATATCGATGCTCTCGAAGACGAAACTCAAGTCGCCCTGGAACGCCGCCGGACTTCCGGTCGCCACCGCCGCGCCGTCCAGGTACAAAGTCGGTGTGAACGACGCGTCGAAAAAAATGCTGAGGCGGTGGCCGTAGAGATCCGCCGAATTGAAAGTCCCTCCGGGTGAATTCGAGTTGAGACCCAGTCTGACGGTGAGGGTTGCTAAATACTGGCTGGGAATCGACTGCCAGGCAGTGGGAGCCGCGGCCTGATTCGGGTTCGATGTCTGGCGCAGCGTCTGTCCATTGCTGAACGGCGCAGGTACGATGGTTCCTCCGCCGATGACATCGCTCACGCCCGCTGCCGGCATGTTGGTGCGAATATAGGTGGCGAGTTTTCCGGCGTAGGTATTCAGATCGTTCCGGATCGCGTCCCGATGGACGTTCGCGATCGAACTGGCGGTCACCGTGGCCGCGGCGTCATTGAAGAGTTGCTGCTGCGTGTACCCCAAAATGGCGGGCAGGTTCGCCACGATACCCGGCTTCCAGCTGTGCATCTTGAACGCCGGATCAAATACGTATGCCGTTCCATTGATGCTGACCGAAACCCATACTTCGCCGACCAGCGCCGTGCCGTCCGCATGGACCGTCGAAGGAATGCCGCCGGAGCCGAGTACGCCCTTAGCGGAGTCGGACTTGTCATCCACTCCGAGCCAGCCCTGCAGTTGCGCATTGGTCAGGTTCAACTGTCCGAACTCGAACTGCACGTTGGAAATGGCCGGGTTCGAAAGGCTCGCCTGTTTGAGCAGCGCCACCATCAGGGCAGCCTGGTCGAACGAATCGCCGCGGCCGTCGAGCAGCGTCCCAACCGGTCCTTTCAGATATCCCCACAAGGGGCTGAACTCGATATGGTCGTGAACGTATTGGTAGATCAGGTCCGGGTCGTTCTTCAGGGCCCGGGCCATTTCCACGATTTCCGCGGGTACGCTGTTGGCCTGCGCGCCGATCCCCACCGTAGCGAAAACCTTCTTGGCTCTCCGGGCGGCGAGGTCCGCCTCCTCGAATGGCACTGGATTAGCCGAGAAATGGCTGCGCGTTCCCGGTGGAATCGCTGGCTGGGCAACCGCCGGCCTCCCCGGGAGGAAAACTGCGATCGCAAAAAGGAGATAACAGGCGTGAATCCGCCGAACCGGCATAAAGGGCCCCCGAGCGTGCTTAGTGCGCTACTACCGAAGTGCGATTCCCGGCGGCATCGTAGCTATAGGTGACCACCGTGGTGGCCCCCGCTGCGCCGGTATACGTCGCCGTGGCAAGCCTGCCCTGGCTGTCGTAGGTGTAAGCCACCGACACCGGCGTCACCACCGCAAACGCCTTCGCCAGAGTGAGCCCGTCGACCGTCAGGTCGCGGTTGCCGATCGCCGCCGTAGGCGAAACCGTAACCGTAGCCGTCAGGACGGTGGCGCTGGTAGCCGCTATGTTGCTCACCGTGATTCCTGCTCCCAGGTCCACGGTGCTCGCGTTGGTGAAGTTGGTGAGCCGCCCGTTGATCGTGATCGGAATGGCGGTGTCGCCCGGAATCGCGGTATTCGGAACAACCGAAACCAGGCCGGGATCGGCAATGCACCCCAACAGAAGCACGGCATTCATGTCGATCTGCACATCCACCACGTTCACTTTGGTGTCGCTGTTCAGATCGTCCACCGGCTGCGCGGCGCCCAGCGCCTCGTTAATGATGCCCTGCACATCGCTGACGGCCGTACTGCCGTTGTGATTGACGTCGCACTTACTCAGCGATACGCTGTACCCGCACGACGCTGCCAAAGCGGCAATACACGCGGCTCGAAAAATCCACCCAATCTTCATACCCTCGCCCCCTCCACTGCACGGTGTGGTATTCCTGCCATCATACACCGGAAGCCACCGTCGGGGCTTTACCCAGTCCTGCCGTCGCACCTGACCCTCGTCGCCAAAAGTGCCGCTCTTATTTTCAATAACTTACAGGTCCCGCTTGTGAGGGAGCCGTTTCACCCCGCCTTTTTTTCCAAATCCGCGTAAGCTCCGCGGCGCCGCTTACTACCTGATGTAGTAGCCAACGCACTGATCTACAATTGCGTTCTACTCCTTCGATTCCCTGCTGCCGACCAGCCCGCTCCGCCGCCTCGGCCTCCGGGGGCAGGCCCGGAATCAATCAAAACAATGAAACCTCCTAATCAAAGCTCCCTTCCCCTCTGCCGTTCCCTCCTCGCCGCCCTCGCGCTGACGATGGCCCTTCTGCCGCTTCCGGTCCCTGCGCAGTCCACCAATACCTCGTCGCTCACCGTAATCGTCACCGACCAGACCGGCGCTGCCGTGAACGATGCCAAAGTCTCCGTGACGAATCAGGCCACCGGCGCGGTGCGCCAGGCGATCTCCGGCGTCGATGGCAGCGTCACTTTTCCTGCCCTCTCCCTCACCGGCGCCTACAAAGTAAGCGTCGCGAAGTCCGGCTTCTCCGACGAGCACGCGGACGGAATCCTCCTCCGTTCCGGCGAAACCGCTGTCGTGAAAGCCAGGCTGAGCGTGGGCTCGACCAGCGCCCAAATTACCGTCTACGGAACCGCCGAGGGTGTGCGCGCCGATCCCCAGATTGGCCTGGCGCTGCAGGCGGAGCAAATCGCCGAACTGCCGGTTCTCGGCCGCAAACTCGCCTTCATCCCGCTGCTCAATTCCGCCTTCCGCCAGGGCAAGGGCCTTGGCGACCTGTACATCAATCAGCCCTACGTCGCCACCGGCGCGGGCTCCCGGCGCAGCCCCACCACCATGGTCGACGGTTCCAGCAATGACGACGCCTGGGGCCGGCAGTTCGCCATGTCCACCCTGCCGGTGAGCGCGGTCCAGGAGATGGCGGCGCTCACCACCGCCTTCTCCGCGGAGTTTGGCTGGACTTCCGGCCCCGCCCTCAACATCGTCACCAAGAGCGGCACGAACGACCTCCATGGCGAAGGTGTGTGGCTCGTCCGTCCCGGCGGCTGGGAAAAGAAGTCGTTTTCTACCGCGGGATTCTGCGCGCCCTCCGTGTCGACTTGCACCACACCCTCCACCCTCGCCTCCATCAGCCCCGTAGACATCCCCGACAAGTTGAACATGTTCTCCGGAGCGATCGGCGGCCACCTCCTCAAAGACAGGACCTTGTTCTTTCTGGCCGGCGACTACACCCGCCAGGACCGCACCACGCCGCTCTCCAGTTCCTTGCCCGCCTTCGTCCTGCCGGACGGCGACCTCACCTACACCGGCAAATATCGCCAGAAATTGTTCGACGGCCGCCTCGACCACAGGCTCACGAAATCGCAGAACCTCATGCTGCGGGTGAACCTGGACCGCTTCTTCGATACCAACCCGCAGGATTCCGTGGGCGGCACCAGCGCCCCCAGCGTCGCCCGCATCTTCCGCCGCCGCTCCTGGACCTTGCAAATGAACCACTCCGCCACCCTGGCTCCCAACCTCCTCAATGAGGTCCGATTCGCATGGCTGAATGGCGATCCCGTCGGCAACTGGGACGCCCCGGCAATCTCGACCACGTATTCGCGCAGCGGCTCCGTCCCGTTTACCATCGGTCAGTCGCGCCTCTCTTACTTGTATAGCCGCCAGGCGCAGTTCTCCGACACGCTCTCCTGGACCCATGGCCGCCACTTCGTACGCCTGGGAATGAGCGCCGTCCACCACAGCACCGGCGGCAACGGCGCCGAGTTCGGGACGGCCGTTCTCGGAACCTTTACGTTCAAGAGCACCACCACCGCGCCCTTCGACCAGCTCACCCTCAACGATGTTCAGCAGTACAGCCAGCCGGTCAGTTATGGCATCAGCACCTACGCCTTGAAACAGTGGCTCTGGGCCGGATTCCTGCAGGACAGCATTCGCGTGGGACCGCAGCTTACCCTCGACCTCGGCCTCCGCTACGACCGCCAGACCCTGCTCGATTCCACCCGCGACTTCGCGCCGCGCGTCGGCTTCGGCTGGCACCCCGGCGGTAGCGCCCGACTCTCCATCCGCGGCGGCTATGGCATGTACTACTCGCAGGAGCAGGCAAACCTCATCGGCACGTCCCTCGTGAGCGGCTTGGATGGCCTTGCCTCCTATACGGCCACGCCGGGACAGCTTGGCTTTCCCACCTGTCTGACCGGTTCGTGCCTTCCGCTGTCGTTTGACCCGCGCACCCTGCCTGCATCGCAACTGCCAGCGCGCGATATTACCATTCGCGCCGGACAGCGCGCCTTTTATCAGAAACAGTTCGCCTCTTACGGCTTGAATTTCGATCTGTTATCGAACTATCCCGATGAGTTACGCAACCCGCGCAGCCAGGTGGTCTCGATCGGCGCCGAACGGGAAGTCGTCAAAGGATTTTTCGCCGGCGGCGACTATGTCCACCAGCACTGGACGGACTTGGTCCGTACCGTGGATATCAACGCTCCCACGCCCTTCGACCGCACGGCCATCGGACAGGTCCGCACCGTCGCTGCCGCGAACGCCACCCGCCCCATCCTCCCGGTGAACGGCGGCATCCGCCAGGTCAACGTGCTGATGAATCTCGGAGTCGCCGATTACGACGGTTTACAGACTCAGTTCAGTTATCGCGGCAACAAGCGAATGTACGCCTCGTTCAGCTACACGCTGTCCAAGGCGACCAACACTACCGAGCCGGATGGCAATGGCGTGAATCCCAGCGACAGCAACATCGCCCGCCTGGGCGAGCAGGAGCGCGGCCCCAGCATCATCGACCAGCGCCACCGCGCCGTCTTTCTGTACACCTATAACCTGCCGCTGGGAATCACCGCGGGCACGTTCCTGCAGTTCGCCTCGGCGCGCCCTTTCAGCGCCGTCACCGGTGTCGACAACAACGGCGATGGCCTGAACAACGACCGGCCGGTCATTAACGGAAGCGTCGTCGGCAAAGCGACTTTCCGCGGAACGCCGACCTCGGACGTATCGTTGTTTGTGGAAGACCGCGTGAAGCTCGGAGAACGCGTGTCGCTGCTCGTGCGTGTCGAAGGCTTCAATCTGCTGAACCACGGCAACTATCTCGGCCGCGGACAGACGACTTACGGCGACACCGCCACCGTCAATCCGACGTTCGGACAGGTCGCTCCGGCTGGAACCGCTTCCACCGCCGTCCCCGCCTTCGCCAACATCGATCCGCCCCGCATGTTCCAGTTGCAGGTAAAGTTCGTTTTCTAAGGATTTTCGGGTGCGATAATATAATATAAAAGGATCTGTTATAGATGAACATTCAAACGACGTCGCCGTTCCCAATGGAGTTCGGATTGATCGGAGTTTTTCTGTTTCAAGCCGTTTCCCTGGGCGTTACATTTTGGTTCGTCTGGCAGTTCCTTCAGTCGTTCCGGGCCATTGCCCGAAGTCTGGAAAGAAACGCCGATTCGATGGGGCACATCAGCGAATCGCTTCGCAGTTTATCCGGGAGAAATCGCGGGGTCTGAAGGCTGCTTCTTCGGATCGGCCGCTCCGGAGCGGGATCGATCAGAACACGCTGCCCATCAGCCAGATTGCCGCCAAGCCGAGGCCCGAGCCGATCGCCGCGCCGGCCAGCACGTCGCTGAGAAAGTGCATACCCAGCAGGACTCGCGACGCCGCGATGCTGATCGCGCAAAAGAACAGTCCCGTCGCCAGGTCGGAATAAAAATGGCTGAGCGCCATCGACACCGCAAATGCGGTGATCGTATGGCCGGAAGGAAACGAGAACTGGTCCGGCGGCAGGAGTGTCGCCCAACAGTGCGGCTCGAGCGCGCACGGCCGCCGGCGTCCGATCGCCTTCTTCATCCGCAGGAACAGCCCAACTCCCAGCAGTTCCGCCAGCGCGGCGGTTCCCACGGCCGCAAAACGGTGCTCCCCGCCGGCCAGCAGGATCACGAAACCAATCGCGTACCACAGCCACCCGTCGCCGCCGCGCGTGGCGCAGAGCATCCAGATGCGAATCCATCGCGGAGCCGGCCAGCGATTCAGCCGCCGCATCAGCCGGTGATCGCGCCCCTCGATGAAAGTCCACATCGCGCGCGTCATGCGATTGACTCCACCGCCGCGTCCACGAAACGCGCGGCCCGCGAGCGCCGATACTCCCTCATCCACCAGCGCGCCAAGAAACTCTCGCGCACGGAATTTCCCGCGATCGCCGGCGGAATCAGCAGGCAGAGCGGCGCCAGGGGCAGGGTCCACTGGTCGTGGCGCAGCATCTGGCCGCCGATCGACAGCACATCGCGCGTCAGCTTCCAATAACTGACCGCCGCGCCCCGCACCTTGCCCTCACCGCGCCGGAGACCGTCGAGGACTTCCTGCTTGCTCCGCGCGCGCGGGACTACCGTCCACGCACATCCCACCGACGCCATCGCATGGGCTTCGCTTCCGCCGGCTTCGATCTTCCCCGGGTTATCCGCCATCACGGCCGCGCTCTCGTTCGCTAGAGCAAGCATCTGCCCGTTGCGCGTCTCCAGTGCCGGGAAACCGTTCTCGAACAGTTCGAAATCGGCCGGATCGCGGCGTCCGGTCAGGCCCGAGAATATGTGGTGGGCCGCGTCAATCGAATCGTGATCGGTGAGGGTCACCAGGTCCATGCCCAGCCGCTTCAGCTTCTCGTAAACCGCCCGCGGTTCGTTGTAGCTTTCCCTGCACACACGCCTCAACAGAGGCACCGTGCACATCCCTGAACGCTTGGTGTAAACGTGCAAGTCGCACCGCATGACACCATGAATAAGACGCGGTCCGATACAAAGCCATGACACCCCCAAAAAACATCTGTTAAGGAAATTGGTTTGGTCGCCGGAATATGCGCTGAAAACAGGGCTTATGGCAAAATCGGAGGAAGTGCGGAAGCTCGATTTTGTATTCTTCGATGCAGGCGGGGGCCACCGGGCCGCCGCCACGGCGCTCCGGCAGGTGATGGAGCAGCAGAACCGCGAATGCGAAATCCGCATGATGAATCTCCAGGAGCTCCTCGATACCATCGACGTCTTCCGCAAAGTCACCGGCCTGCGCCTGGAGGATCTTTACAACACCATGCTGCGCAAGGGCTGGACCCTCGGCTCACCGCAGCTCACCGCCGGGATGCATCTGGTAATCCGCCTGTTCCACCGCAAGCAGGTGAACATGCTGGTGGACTATTGGAAGAAGAGCCGCCCCGACATGGTGGTTTCGATTGTGCCGAATTTCAACCGCGCCATCGGCGAGAGCCTCGGCAAAGCACTTCCCGGTACCCCCTTGGTTACCATTATCACCGACATCGCCGATTACCCGCCGCACTTCTGGATGGAGCGCCAGAAGCAGCATTTCATCGTCGGCTCGGACAAGGCGGTGTCGCAGGCGCTCGAAATGGGCCACTCGCCGGAGATGGTCCACCGTGTCTCGGGCATGATCCTCAACCCGCGCTTTTATGAAATGGAACCGCTCCCGCCCGCCGCCCGCCGGCAGGCCCGCGCCGCGCTCGGGCTCGATCCCGAACTGCCGGTGGGGCTTGTGCTCTTCGGCGGACAGGGAGCGGCGGTGATGTGCGACATCGCGTCGCAATTGCAGGACCGGCAGCTCATCCTGATCTGCGGAAAAAACGAGAAACTCGGCCGGAAACTCGGCTCGCTCCCACACCGGGCCGCCATCTTCGTGGAAGGCTTTACGAAAGAAGTGCCGCGCTACATGCAGCTCGCCGACTACTTCATCGGCAAGCCCGGCCCCGCGAGCATCAGCGAGGCCGTGGCGATGCGGTTACCGGTGATCGTCGAAACAAACGCGTGGACGCTCCCCCAGGAACGGTACAATGCCGTCTGGGTGCGCGAGCAGGGCGTCGGGATGGTGCTGCCGAACTTCCGCCACATCGACCGCGCCGTGACGGAAATGCTCGAACCGGCTGCCTTCGCCCGCTTCCGGGCAGCCACCGAGAGGTCACACAATCGCGCGGTCTTCGAGATCCCGGACATCCTCGAAGCAATCGCCCGCTCCCAACCCCACTCTACCGCTGGATCATCTGCAGGTATTCCACCAGCGAAGTGACCCGCATTTCGCCAAACGTCTCACTCGCGCTGATCGAACGGAAGGTGTCGCCCCAGGACGGCATTTCTTTGCTTCCATGCGCCGTTACACGATCGTCGCCGGCAATCACCCGCTGAATGTGGATGGTCGGGAACTTGTTGTTGTTCAGCCGCCGGATGAGCGTCAGGTCCGAAGGCTTGCTGCTGAGCGCTTCCACCGCCGGGCCGTCGCCGCGGCCATTGATACCGTGACAGACCGCGCAGAATTGCCGGTAAAGATCAGCGCCTTTCCAGGACGTGCCGGGGGTCGCATTTTCGATTTTGATCTGTTTCGTCTGGGCGGAGACGGCTGTTGCAAAGGTGAACACCACGAGAACGAGGATGAAAAGGAGAGAAAAAGCTCTGAATATTCTCATGGCCTCATGGTATGTCAAATTACGCCACAGCACAACGAAAAAGTGGTGGCATTTTAAGACACCGAGGCGAGAAACGGCTTCGGTTACGGTTGATGGATGGCAAATGCCGAAGAATCGGCTTTATTCGGTATCGACGAACCCGAGTTTGACGCGCGTGCCGTAGGTGGCATCGCCCTGCGCCGAATAGAAATTCTGCAGCGCCTCCAGGTATTCCAATCGGGCCGCTTCCACCCGATCGGCCGACGCGTCGTGATATGCGGTCGTCTTCCGGCTGAGTTCGCTGAGAAAATCAATTCCCTCGTAGTCCGATTGCATGGCCCACCCTTGTTTTTACTGTAACCCCGTTTTAAGAAAAGGGCCGTTCGATTTCATACCACGCCGGGTTTTGTCCGAGATCCCTCATCGGTACTCCGCGTGCACGCGAAATTCCCTGACATTCATGCACGCATATCCCCGCCCGCAATTGCTCCGGCCCGACTGGTTCAGTCTCGACGGCGAGTGGGAATTTTCCCTCGACTCCGAGTCCGTCTGCCGCTCTCCGGCCGAAATCGCCTGGAACCTGCGCATCCAGGTGCCGTTTGCCCCGGAAACACCGGCCAGCGGCGTCAAAAACTCCGGCCTCTTCCGCGCCTGCTGGTATCGGCGCGAATTTGAGGCGCCGGCACTCAAACTTCACGAACGCCTCTTGCTCCACTTCGGCGCTGTCGATTATCGCGCCGACGTTTGGGTGAACGGCCGCTTCGTCATCCATCACGAAGGCGGCTACACGCCCTTCACCGCCGATATCTCCGATTTCCTGGTCGAAGGCCCCCAAACCGTGATCGTCCGCGCCGAAGATGATCCCGCCGATTTATCCAAGCCCCGCGGCAAACAGGACTGGCAACTCCATCCGCATTCCATCTGGTACTACCGCACCACCGGCATCTGGCAGACCGTCTGGCTGGAGCGCGTGCCCGAAACCCACATTCGCTTCATCCGCTGGACCCCCAATATGGAGCGCTGGGAAATCGGTTTCGAGATGGCACTGGCAGGGCCGGCCCGTGAAGACCTGCGGGTTAGCGTAAAGCTGCATGCCGGCGGCAAACTGCTCGCCGAGGATATATACCGCATTATCGCTGGCGAAGTGCATCGCCGCATCGCCCTTTCCGACCCCGGAATCGACGACTATCGCAATGAGCTGCTCTGGAGCCCCGCCACCCCCACTCTGATCGAGGCCGAACTCCGCCTCGAAACCGCCGGCGGCGAATTCATCGACTCCGCCACCAGCTATACCGCTCTCCGGTCGGTGGGCGTGCAGGGCGAGAAATTCATTCTCAATAACCGTCCTTACCAGCTCCGCATGGCCCTCGACCAGGGGTATTGGCCCGAAGGCGGTCTCACCGCGCCCTCCGACGAAGCCTTCCGCCGCGACGTCGAACTTGCCAAGGCGATGGGCTTCAACGGCGTGCGCAAGCACCAGAAGATCGAAAACCCGCGCTATCTGTATTGGGCGGACCGCCTCGGCCTGCTCGTCTGGGAGGAGATGCCGAGCGCTTACCGCTTCACCCGCTCGTCCATCCACCGCCTCACGCAGGAATGGACCGAAGCCCTCCTGCGCGATTGCAACCACCCCTGTATCGTCGCCTGGGTTCCCTTCAACGAGTCCTGGGGCGTCCCCGACCTGCCAAGCAGTCCGACGCAGCGCCACTACGTCCAGGCGCTCTATCACCTCACCAAAACCCTCGACCCCACCCGGCCCGTGGTCGGCAACGACGGCTGGGAAAGTATCGCCACCGACATCATCGGGATCCACGATTACGACGACCAGCCGGCGCGTATCGCCGCCCGCTATGGTCTCGCCGACATCCCCCGCCTGTTTAAACGGGAACGGCCCGCCGGCCGAATGCTTGCGCTCGACGGCAACCCGCAGGACCAGCCGATCATGCTGACCGAGTTCGGCGGCATCGCCTACTCGCGCGATGCGCGGACCTGGGGCTATTCCCGAGCCGAGAGCGTCGACGATTTGTGCAATCGCTACCTCGACCTCATGCGCACCATCCGCTCCGTACCGTTTCTGGCCGGTTTCTGTTATACCCAGTTCGCCGACACTTATCAGGAAAGCAACGGCCTGCTCTTCGCCGACCGCACGCCCAAATTCCCGCTCGAGCAGATGGCACTCGCCACCCGCGGTCCTCAATCGCCGCGCGATTACCAGATGGAACTGGAATGGCGCGAGCGGCTGATGAAGGCCCAGAAGAGCCGGTACGTCATCCCTCCCGAAGATCACACCACCACTCATGAAAGCCACTAGTCTTTTCCGCTCCTTCTGGATGGGCGGTTTCGAATGCTCGTCCCACGTCAATTCTTACGGCGCCCGGCTCGACATGACCGCCGCCCTCCAGCACGACCGCTTTTGCGCGGAGGATTACCGCCGCCTGCGCCAGGCCGGCATCCTCACCGCCCGCGACGGCTTGCGCTGGCACCTCATCGACCGCGGAGCGGACTGCTATGACTGGTCGAGCTGGATTCCCATGCTCGAGGCCGCACGGCGCGAACAGGTTCAGGTGATCTGGGACCTTTTTCACTACGGCTGGCCGGAAGGCCTCGATATTTTTTCCCCGGAATTCATCGACCGTTTTGCCCGCTTTGCCGGCGCGGCGGCGCGCGTTCATCGCGAACATTCCGGCGAAGTCCCGTTTTATTCGCCCATGAATGAAATCTCCTTTTTTTCCTGGGCGGCGTGCCGCGACTTGATTTTTCCATATGCCCACGGCCGCGATGATGAACTGAAACGGCAATTAGTGCGCGCCGATCTTGCCGCCATCGACAGCATTCGCGCAGTCGATTCCCGCGCCCGGTTCGTCTCTCCGGAACCGCTGATCCACAACGTGCCGCCGAAAGCCCAGCCCTGGAACACCGGTCCGGCGCAGATCCAGCGCCGCAGTCAGTTCGAGGCCTGGGACATGATCGCCGGCCGGACCGCGCCGGAGTTGGGCGGAGCCGAGCATTATCTTGACATCGTCGGCCTCAATTTTTATGCGGCGAATCAATGGGAGATGCCCGGCGGCACGAAACTGCATTGGGATGCCGGCTCGGAGGACCCGCGCTGGATGCCCCTCCATCGCCTTCTGGCGGAGATTCACGAACGCTATGCCCGCCCCTTCTTGATTGCCGAAACCAGCCACTACGGCGTAGGCCGCGCCCCGTGGCTTTACGAGGTGACGTTAGAAGTCTACCGCGCGCTGAAGAATAATATTCCGCTGGAGGGAGTTTGTCTGTATCCCATTCTTGACCGCTTCGACTGGGAAGACAGCAGTCACTGGCACAACTGCGGCCTCTGGGACATGGAATGGAATGCCAGCGGCGACTATGAACGCGTGCTCAATTTGGTTTACGCCCGCGCGCTCGATAACGCCTTGGCGCTGATCCACTGAACGCCTCCACTTTCAATAACTTAGGGGGCTGCGGCGGTGAATGGGCCGTCTTTCTCTGCGAGTCGCTGTCCGACGGGTTTTCGCCCGGCTCGAATCTCCAAACTCCAGCCTCCGGCCGGCTCGCCTTTTCCACTCCATTCCAGTCGATGTACGAGCAGCCACAACGGTGCCGGACCTGCTGCGCTGCAATAGCGCAGTAGGACTTTGCCATTACATTCATTCAGCGGGGATTCATGAAAACAGGAAATGCCATCATCGTCTTTTCGCACTTGAGGTGGGATTTTGTTTACCAGCGGCCGCAACACCTGATATCGCGGCTCGCCGCCAGCCATCCCATCTACTTCGTCGAAGAGCCGATTCTCGCGGAGGACTCTTCAGCATCTTGGGAAATCTCCAGGCCGGAACCCAATCTCCATATCTGCCGGCCGCGCACTCCGTCGCGCGCTCCGGGCTTTCATCCGGAACAAATCCCGTACCTCAAGGAATTGGTTCTCGACCTCATTGCGCAGGAAGCCATAGGCGATTACGTCCTCTGGTTTTACTCGCCGATGGCGATCCCCGCGACTTCGGAGCTGCAGCCCTCCGCCATCGTGTACGACTGCATGGACGAGCTCTCCGCCTTCCTCGGCGCCCCGCCCGAGTTGATCGATTGCGAACACCAGCTTCTGTCGAAGGCCGACCTGGTCTTCACCGGCGGCCCCAGCCTTTACCGCGCCAAGAAGGGCCGGCATCCGCGGGTGTACTGTTTCCCCAGCAGCGTCGACGCCGCCCATTTCGCCACCGCCGCCAACGGCATCGCGGAAGCGGCCGACCAGGTTTCCTTGCCCCATCCGCGCTTCGGCTTCTGCGGCGTCATTGACGAACGCATGGACCTCACCCTGCTCGCCGCCATGGCCGAAGCTCATCCGGAATGGCAGATCGTCATGGTGGGCCCGGTGGTCAAGATCGACCCCGCTTCCCTGCCGCGGAACCCCAATATCCATTACTTCGGCCAGCGCGCTTATGCCGACCTGCCGTCGTTCCTGAAAGGCTGGGACGTCTGCATCATGCCGTTCGCGCGGAATCGCTCCACCGAGTTCATCAGCCCCACCAAGACCCTCGAGTACATGGCCGCCGGCAAGATGATCGTCAGCACGCCCATCACCGACGTGGCGGAGCCGTATTCCGAAATCGTGTTCCTCGGCGGAACTCCCGAAGAGTTCACCGCTGCCTGCGAACGTGCGCTGTATGCGAATCCGGACGAGCGCGCGGCCCGCAAGGAACGCATGCGCAACGTTCTGGCGCAGACCTCCTGGGCATCCACGGCCAGCCGCATGGACGAGCTGATTTCCCAAGCGGTACGCTCCCGAAAAGCGCGCCGCAAAGAGGCACCGTCCGCCCGCGTGGCGGTTGTCGGCGCCGGCCCCACCGGTCTGAGCGCCGCTTATCACCTGGGGGAGGACGCCGTTCTCATCGAGCAGAACAGCCGCGTGGGCGGCTGGTGCCGCTCTCTCGAAACCGGCGGATTCACCTTCGACTACGCCGGGCACATCATGTTCTCCGGCGATCCGTATGTCCATCAACTCTACAAGATGCTCCTCGGGGACAACGTGCACTGGCAGGACCGGGAGGCCTGGGTCTACAGCAAGAACGTGTTCACCCGCTACCCCTTCCAGGGATCGCTCTACGGTTTGCCGCGCGAAGTCATCAAGGAATGCATCGTCGGCGCCATCGAAGCCCGTTTCGGCTCCGTGAAGCCCCCTTCGCATCCGGGATCCAATGGGAAAGCAAATGGCCACGCGAATGGCGCCTGCAAGGTCGAAGTCAAGGATTGTTGCGCCGATGGCATTCTTGAAAGCTCCGCGCCGCTCGTCAATGGTCATGCCAACGGCACCGGCTCCACCGAGCCGCGCAATTTCGAAGAGTTCATCTATAAGGTGTGGGGCGCGGGGATCGCCAAACACTTCGCCATCCCCTATAACCGGAAACTCTGGGCTGTCCCGCTGACCGAAATGGAGACCTCGTGGCTCGGTGGACGCGTGCCCCTTCCCGATCTCGAAGAGATGATCGAAGGCGCGCTCTCCCCTGCCCCCAAACCGATGGGGCCGAACGCCCGCTTCGGGTATCCGCTCCGCGGCGGCTTCCAGGCCCTGATGGACGCCTGGGTGCCCTACCTGAAAGGCAAACTGCGCCTGAATACCGGGGTCGTCGGGATCTCACCTTCGCGGCACACCCTGCAGCTCAGCGACGGAACCGCGCTCCGCTACGAATCGCTTATCAGTACCATGCCTCTGCCCGTGCTGGTTCGCCAGATGGGGATGGAGGCCCCGGCTTCCATTCGTGCCGCGGCGTCGCGGTTGCGGCATGTCTCCGTTCGCTGCGTGCACATCGGAGTCGGCCGGGAAAACCTGACCGAGAAGCACTGGATCTACTACCCCGAGGACACCGTCTTCCATCGCATCTTCGTCCAGGGGAATGCCAGCCCTCACTGCAATCCGCCGGGCGGATTCGGCCTGACCTGCGAGATCACCTACTCGCCCCACAAGCCGCTCCCGTGCGATGGCGACGACCTCGCCCGCCTCGCGGTCGACGACTGCCGCCGTGTCGGCATCATCGGCCCCGACGATCCGATCCTGGTCACCGCCCAGTGCGATCTTCCCCACGCCTACGTGGTCTACGACCATGGTCGTTCCGCCGCGGTAGCCGAAATCCGCGACTGGCTGCGGGATCGCGACATCCTTCTCGCCGGCCGCTACAGCGAGTGGGAATACTACAATTCCGACCACGCGTTCATCGCCGGCAAAAAGGCCGCCGAACAAATTCGCGAGTCGTGGCGGGCATCCGAATCCGTCGGTACCTTGATCGGCCAAACCGGGTCCCTGATTCCCGCGACCGAATAGGTTTTACAAAAGCCGCCCGGCGTACAGCTTGGTTTCGTACAGAAAGCGTACCTGTCCGGCTTGCTGGAATTGCTCGAACAGGCCGGACAGTTCGTCCATCATCGGCTGATATTGCGGCGCGCCTGGAACCGGTGCATACGAGGAAGAGAGCAGGCGCCCGCGCAGACCGTTCCAATCGAAATCCTGGTGGTTGGGAAAACTCGCCGCCCGCCAGCGCTCGTGCTCGAAGAATTCCGTCAGTTTGCCGGAATCCACCTGCCGGTGATCCACCCGTCTGTAGTCGCTCGAAAGGCGCTGGAGCAGGTCTTCATACCGCGCGAGAAAGCCAGGAAGGACCAAACGTTCGTTCCAGAGAAGCACCACCCAGCCGCCGGGCTTGAGGATACGGCGGAACTCGGTGCGGGTGGGCTGCGGGTCGAACCAGTGGAAAGCTTGCGCGGCGGTAATAAAGTCGACCGACCCGGCAGCCAGGGTAGTGGCTTCGGCGCGGCCGTCGACGGGGTGAAAGCGCGGTTCCGCTGCCAGCAGCCGTTCGGCGGCGGCGCGCATACCGGCATTCGGCTCGATACCGAAGACCTCGCATCCGTATTCCAGTAACTGCGCGGAGAAGATCCCCGTACCGCAGCCGGCATCCGCGGCCACCGAGCGCGGCGTCAGCCCGCAGTGGTCCTCCAGCCAGCGAAAAATCGCGGCCGGATAAGACGCCCGGTAGCGAATGTAATCGTCCACGCGCGCCGAGAATCGCTGGGTGGGATCGGCGTACATTAGCAGCTACAATATGGTACGCCATATGGCCAAACAACCTCATATCGTGGTGGTCGGCAGCGCGAACATCGACCTTACTACGTTCATTGACGCCATGCCGCGCCCGGGCGAGACCGTCTTCGGACGGGAGTTTCACCTGGGATTCGGCGGCAAAGGAGCCAATCAGGCGGTCGCGGCGCGTCTCTGCGGCGCGCGGGTTTCGATCGTGGCGCGGGTCGGCGACGATCTCTTCGGCCCGGCGACCATCCGCAATTTCCAGGAGCGCGGCATCGAGGCGGGCCATGTGATCGTGACCAGGGGCGTATCGAGCGGCGTCGCCCCGATCTTCGTCGATCATGCCGGCCAAAACCGTATCGTGGTGGTGAAGGGTGCGAACGACCGGCTAACGCCGGCGGACGTCGACGCGGCCGGCGGCCTGTTGCGCGGCGCCGATTGCATCGTGCTGCAACTCGAAGTGCCGCCGGAAACCGTCTACCACACCCTCCGATTCGGACGGCAGCACGGAATCCGCACGATTCTCAATCCGGCGCCCGGGCAGCCGCTCGACCTGGCGGAAGTGGCGAACGCCGATTACGTCATTCCCAACGAGACGGAAGCGGAGGCGCTGGGCGGCATGCCCGTGCACAACGTGCCGGAGGCCTATACCTGCGCCGTAAACCTGGTCTCGCGCGGTTTACGAAAGGTGATCGTCACCTTGGGGGAGAATGGCGCGGTGTACGCCGATGCCGCCGGCTGCCATCATGTGGCGGCGCACGCGGTGACGCCGTTCGATACCACCGGCGCGGGCGATGCCTTCATCGGCGCCTTCGCCGCCTTCCTCTCGGCCGGCGCGGAGGAGCGGGACGCCATCGAGCGTGCGAGTGTCTATGCGGCCCTCTCGACCCTGAAAGCGGGCACGCAGATGTCGTTTGCGACGCGCGAGCGCTTCGAAGAGGAGTGGGCGAAGCGTGGCCGGTGAATGGATGGAGCCAGCGCGGTACACCTGCTACCGGGCGGCCGGGCCGATTGTGGTGGACGGCCGGCTGGACGAGCCGTCATGGCAACTGGCGCCCAAATCGCCGCCGTTCGTGGATATCGTGACGGGCAAGCCGGCGTGGTTCGACACGCGGGTGGCGCTGCTATGGGATGACGACAATCTGTACTTCGGCTTCTGGGCCGAAGAGACGGACGTCTGGGGAACGCTGACCGAGCGCGATTCGAAGATCTGGGAGGAGAACGATCTCGAAGTCTTCATCGGCGCGAAGAACGCATACTACGAGTTCGAAATCAATGCGCTGAATACCGTGTACGAGGTGTTCTGGATCTGGAAGGACATTCTCGCCCCGGGGTCGCCCTACTTCGGAAGGCCGGAGTTCGACCCGCGGCGGCAGCGGACGATGGTGCTCGACGGCGTCGGCGGACACGTGCACCCGCGGGGCGAACGCTGGGGATTTCTCGACTGGGACTTTCCCGGGCTGCGGACGGCGGTGCATGTCGACGGCACGCTCAACCGGCGCGAAGCACGGGATCGCGGCTGGACCGCGGAATTGGCATTTCCCTGGAAAGGGCTGGTGGACTTGGCGGACGGACGGTCGCTGCCGCCCCGGGATGGCGACGTGTGGCGGATCGACTGCTCGCGCTTCGAGAAGATCGGCCGCAACGGAGAGGTGCTCGATCCCTGTGCCGGCTGGACATGGAACCGCCACGGCCATTACGATTCGCACATACCCGAGGTGTTCCCTTACGTCACTTTCTCGAACCGCCGCGTCGGAGAGCCGCTCTGAGTCGGGGAGGACGCGCCGGACGACGCCGCAGGCAAGAGTGCCCGCGCCACCCTTCGTTCGACGGAACGGCTTAATACAGAACCAGCACTCCGGCGCAAATCAGTGTGGCGCTGGGGTGGTATCCCGCGGCGGAAGTCGATTCCGCCCCTTCCCCGAGCGAACCTCCCGGGCGAGCGAGGATTAATCCGCGCCGCTGCCGGGCTGCACACCTTCGGGAGCGAGCGCCGGCGATCCGTTGAACCCCGGGCCACGCACAGGGCCGCGGGTTCCGTGCCAGCGCTTCACCGAATCCCGGATCACGCGATAAATGGGCCGCCGGTTCTGAAATGCCAGCTTCACCCATTGCCAGACTTCCTTTTGCGGGAAGTAGATGCCGCGGAAAAACAGCCGGGCCATCAGGTGGCTGATCTTATAAGCCGCCGGCTCGTCGTCGATCGAATCCAGTGCCCGCTCGGTCGCCGCGGGACTGTAAGAGTTGGCCCACGCGTACCGGACCTCTTCCTGCACCTCGTCCGACGTCATGTGCAGTGCCGTATGGGCCATGCGGAACGGGGCGAACTCCAGCCAGTGTTTCGGCCGCGTGAGACGGCCCTCGGCTTCCAGCCGGGCATATAACGGAGTGGCTGGATAAGGCGTGATCTGTCCGAAAACCGGCAGCCCCGGAGGCCAGGTGGCGACCTGCGCGAGCGTCCGTTCCGCCACTTTCACGGTATCGCCATCCAGTCCGAAAATGAACGACGTAATGGCGTAGATATGCCGCCGGGCCAGCGCCTCGAGCACGCCCGCATAGTCCTTGGGCTTATTGAAACTCTTGTTTACGCTGGCGAGATTGGCCGGGTCGAGAGACTCCATCCCGATAAAAATCCAGCGCCCTCCCGATGCCGCGATCAGGTCGAGCAGTTCCTCGTCGCGCAACAGATTCGCGCTGATTTGTCCGACCCACGACATTTCGGCGCCGGCCGCGATGATGTCCCGCAGCAGCGATTTCGTCCGCTTGATGTTGATCGCGAAATTGTCGTCGACAAAAAACACGGCAGCCTTACCCCGGCTCTGGCGGGCCCGTTCTTTGATCGCGAGCATCTCGTCCACAATACTGCGATTGGTCCGGAAGCGGACCGAGTCGCCAAAGAAACCCGTCACCGTACAGAATTCGCACCCATAAGGACAGCCCCGGCCGGATTCGATCGGGATGATGTGAAAAGTCTCCCATTCCACGTTGTAGTGGCGCATCAGCGGACGGAACATGGCCGGGATGCGGTTGAACTGCCGCAGGTCGATCGACTGCCATGGAATCGCCGGGTAATCCTGCAAGCTGGGCTTGCGCTCCTGCCCGAAAACGTCCACCGGAGCATACCTTTGTTTGAGTTGCCCTCGCGCCGCATCCTCCACGATCCGCGGCCAGGTCTCGTCGGCTTCTCCCAGTGCCACGGCGTCCGCATGGCGTGGTCCGCCATTTTCGCCGAGAGCTTCGTCCGGAAGTTCGGTGACGTGCGGTCCGCCCATCACCACCGGAATACCGGCGGCGCGAAGCGCGTCCCCCACCCGGTAGGCTTTGGCGATCATCCGCGTCATCGCACCGATGCCGACCAGACCGATCTTCCGCTCGAGCGCAAACGCCACCAGTTCCGGGTCGCTCATCGGTTGAGTATTGCCGTCGATCAGGAGCACCTCGTGGCCGCTCGGTGTAAGCGCCTGCAGCAGGAACATCCACAGGTGCGGCATGAAGTTTTGCGTGACTCCGTTATCGGGATTGTAAAGCAGTATTCGCATGTATTGTCCTGATCGAAAGAAATCTCAGGGGACGCCAACTTGGTCCAACTGTATGGTTTACAGATGTTGTTGGGATAGCCCCCGAAGGCAGGGTCCTTATCGGCGCACCTATTCTATCACCGGCGCCCCCGCTGCTGTTTGAAGATTCCAGGCGCGCCGGAACACCGAGCCCGGAGTAGCGCGAGATCCTCCTCGTGACGCGGGCAGCCTGGACGGAATGGGAACGTTTACAGAAAGAATTCATAGGCCCCCAATCGAGGGCTCGGTCCCGAAGACGTGCGTCGGCCCTGCGGGATGTTACGATTCACGTTCGCGTTCGCCAGGGAGAATCGCGCCGGGGCGCGGCGAGCGCGTCAAGTCCAGGGAGTACCCGGGAAAGCGGCCCAATCGGCCGGTTACAGGATGGCCCAGGTAAGGAACCGTTGCGTCGAAAGCATCCGTGGTCATGGACTTCCTTTCGTCGATGAGCCATTCGAGGGATTGATCGGACAGAACACCCCTCCCCTTGCCGTAGGATCCTGGTTTCGCGGTGCGGGACACTCCGAAGACAGGTCCGAGCACCTAGTAAAAGTCCTAGCCTAAGTGTAGGCTCGGCGCTACGGGATGTCAATGATCGAATGGCTACATCGCCAGCGTTCCTGGTAAGAATTCGTAACCATCGGGTAGCGTCGTCCGGTGCCCCGAACCGTCTTGGGCACGCTACACTCAAAGAACCGTGGACGTAGCCCGCCAGGCGCACCTGCGCCATCTGGTCGAACAATATGAGAAGCTCGCCGAGCGATTACGCGCCGGCGGAGGAGCCTCGCGCATCGAAAAGCAGCACCGCGCCGGCAAGCTGACTGCGCGGGAGCGGATCGATCAATTAGTGGATCGCGATAGCTTCTTTCTGGAGATCGGGCTGCTGATCGCCTACGACCGCTACGACAGCCAGGCGCCGGCAGCCGGCGTGGTGACCGGACTCGGACGGATCGAAGGCCGCCCCGCGGTGGTAGTTGCCAACGACGCCACCGTGAAGGCTGGCGCATGGTGGCCGGAGACGATCACCAAGATTCTGCGCGCTCAGGAAATCGCCATGCGCAACCGCCTGCCCATCGTCTATCTGGTGGACTCGGCAGGCGTCAACCTTCCTTACCAGGACGGAATTTTCCCGGGACAATACGGCGCCGGACGGATTTTCCATTACAACTCGCAAATGCGGCGCAAGCTGAAGATTCCGCAGATCGCGGCCGTAATGGGGCCGTGCATCGCCGGCGGCGCCTATCTACCGGCGCTGAGCGATGTCATCTTCATGGTGGAGAACGTCAGCTTCATGGGACTCGGCGGTCCGAACCTGGTGAAGGGCGCGACCGGCCAGGTCATCGACTCCGAGCCGCTGGGCGGCGCCCACCTGCATACCGCCGTCAGTGGAGTGGCGCATTACACCGCCAAGGACGACGCCGATTGCCTGCGCCAGATCCGCCAGCGCTTCCGGCAATTGCCCGCGCCGCGGAACGCACCGGCTGTACCGCCGCGCGACCCCGCAAAAGACGCGAGCGACATTTACGGCGTTCTCCCCGCCGATCACCGCCTGCCGTACGAAATCGAAGAAGTAATCATTCGCATTTTCGATGCCGTCGATTACAGCGAATTCCAACCCGAATACGCGCCCGAGATGCTCTGCGCCAATGCGCTGCTTTCCGGTCATCCGGTGGCCATTGTGGCGAACCGCCGCGGCTTTCTCAAGCACGAGGGGCGGCCCCGCATCGGCGGGATCATCTACGAAGAATCGGCCCGCAAGGTGGCGTACTTCGTGGAGACGGCCGAACGGCTCTCGCAGCCGCTGATTTATCTGCAGGACGTGTCGGGCTTCATGGTAGGTCCGGAAGCGGAGCGCGAAGGGATTATACGAGCCGGCGCGGAGATGGTGGAGACCATGTCGTGCGCGTCCGTGCCGAAGATCGTCCTCACCCTCAATCATGCCAGCGGCGCCGGGTACTACGCGATGGCGGGACAGGGCTTCGATCCGAATTTCACCTTCAACTGGCCCACCGCGCGGATCGGCGTAATGGAAGGCGAGTCGGCGATTCAGGCCTTGTACGCGGTGGAACTGGAGAAACACAAAGGAGGCCCTCTGCCCGAAGAATTGAAGGCTTCCATTGAGAAGACGCGCGCGGATTACGAGCGCTGGCTGGATTCGAAATATGCGGCGGCGCGCGGCCATTGCGACGCGGTCATTGACCCGCTGGATACGCGCAAGGTGCTGACCTTCGCGTTGGAGGCATGCCTGGGATGATCCGGATTGCGAACGGGCAGGGATTTTGGGGCGACTGGCTGGAAGCGCCGGTGCGCCTGGTCGAACAGGGGCCGATCGACTACCTGGCGCTCGATTACCTGGCCGAGGTGACAATGTCGATCCTGCAGAAGCAGCGGCAGGCCGATCCGAAGCTGGGATACGCGCGCGATTTTCCGCCCTTGATCGCACGGCTGGCGGGCGCCATTCGCGACCGCGGCATTACGGTCATCGCCAATGCCGGCGGTGTGAACCCGGTGGCCTGCGCGCAGGAAGTGGTGCGGCTGGCTCCGGGGCTCAAGGTGGCGGTCGTGCTCGGCGACGATGTCTACGGACGCATCGAGGAATTCCTGTCGAAAGGGTACGAACTGAACGATCTCGACACGGGAGCGCCGCTCTCTTCGATCCGCGACCGGATTCTGAGCGCGAATGCCTACATCGGGGCTTTTCCGCTGGTGGAAGCGCTGGCGACCGGCGCCCAGGTGGTAATCGCCGGACGGTCGACGGACACGGCCCTCACGCTGGCCCCAATGGTCCATCGCTTCGGCTGGGGCCCCGACGATCTCGACAAGCTGGCCGCCGGCACCATCGCCGGCCACATCGTGGAATGCGGCGCGCAGTGTACGGGCGGGAATTGTCAGGTGGACTGGCAAACCATCCCGGACATGGCAAACATCGGCTACCCGATTGTGGAGGCCGAGCCGGACGGGTCGTTCGTGGTGACCAAGCATGAATCGGCCGGCGGGCGCGTCAATCTTCACAGCGTGAAGGAGCAACTGCTCTACGAACTAGGCGATCCGAAGAACTACATCACGCCCGATTGCGTGGCGGACTTCACCAGCATTCGCCTGGAAGAAACAGGCGAGAACCGCGTGCGGGTCTCGGGGATTCGCGGCGGTCCGCGCCCGCCTATGCTGAAGCTCTCGATCAGCTACACCAACGGGTGGAAAGCCATAGGAACGCTCGTCTACTCGTGGCCGCAGGCCTTGGAGAAGGCGCGGGCGGCGGACCGGGTGGTGCGGCAGCGTCTGGTTGACCTTGGGCTGTCGTTCGATGAGATTTACACCGAGTACTTCGGAGTGAATGCCTGTCTCGGCCCGGTCGCGCCGCGCATCGAGGACCCGGCGGAGGTGCAGGTGAAGATCGGAGTGCGCGGCCCGGACAAGAAAAAGGTGGACCGGTTTACGCGCGAATTGATCCCGCTGGTGCTGAACGGTCCGCCCGGCGCGACGGGATTCGGAGAAGGCCGCCCACCGGTACGGGAGATCGTCGCCTATTGGCCGGCATTAGTACCGCGCGAAGAGATTACGACCCGGGTGGAAGTGGTAGAGTAAGGGCGGATCGGGTATGGCACAGGATCCGGAAATACTCACCGACTATAGCGAAGACGGTGTCGACCTCACTCTGATTCGCTGGTTTCTCTCCCTGACCCCCGACGAGCGGCTTCAATTCCTGCAGCGCCAGGTCAGGGCGATTCTCGAGATTCGACAACTGAATGCCGGAGCTTGATTTTCACGCTACCCTGCGCGCGCTGCACGAAGGCGGGGTCAACTTCATTCTCGTGGGCGGATTAGCGGCGGTCCTGAACGGAGCGCCATGTCAAACGTACGACGTCGACATCGTTCCTGCACCCGATGAGGAGAACCTGACAAAGCTGTTGCGCGTTCTGGAAAAGCTGGATGCGATCTCCGGCGGGCACAAGAACCTGCTGACGATCTATGGACCGCTCGATGTGCTCGGCAGCATCGGCCGAGGGCTTGTCTATCAGGATCTTCTGCCGCATTCCAAAGAACTACGACTGGCGGGAGGCCTCACGATTCAGGTGCTGAATCTGGACAAGATCATCGCGCTGAAACAGGAACTCCTGGGCGAAAAGGATCTCGCCGTCCTGCCGCTTCTACGCCGAACTCTTGAGGAAACAAAGAAGCTTCACCAGGTGTAGTGGGCCGTATAAGTGAGCGTCTTTTCCTCGTCCGGCTGCAGCGTGATTTCGTACTCGATCGTTCTGCTGTCCTTCTGCCGGTGCTGCGCCGATTCCTGCGTGATCACCCAGGTCGACCATCGATAGAGATGCTCCACCACTCGGACCGTCGCCGCTTCCTTCTTGTGGTTCCGGAGCTTGATTTCGAAAGCTTCGTCAAGAAATCCGCCGGGCTGCATCTGCGATTGGAATCTCGTCTGGCGGCGCTCGCCGGTGATGTCGAACGCGTTGCCGGTGTAGACACGGACGGTCTCGTCGGCGGGGGTGTGATCGATTTGGTTTTCCCCGGTGAATTCCACCTGGCCGTCCTGATCGCGGCGGTAGAAGCGGACGCGGCCCTTAGGGAGCGGGACGCCGAGGTGGTTCGCTTTGGAGTTGACGAACTCGCGCATGATCCAGACATGCGGGTTGGATTGCGTGCCGTACTGCTGAAAGTTGCGGATGTCCTGATAGGGTTGGAAACTCCGGTCGAAGGTCGCGCCGTCATAGATATACAGACGTTTGGATTGGATCGCGGCGGCACGGAGGAATTCCACCTGTTTCGTCTCGCGGTCGTGAATCGTGGTGGGCTGCGGCAGTGAGTAGAGGTGGTAGTCCTCGAAGGTTCTTTCGGTGACCTGCGGCGGCATGGCACTCCCGCCCCCGCCCGTGCCCACACCATTAATTGTGTAGGTCGCGCCGAATTGCGCCTGTACCTTGTTCACGTCGCCGGCCATGAGCTTGATGTGGGCGTGGTCGAACTGCTTCCCGCTTTGATTATCGAGCGTCACCCAACCGACGAGGTCCAGACTATCCCCCGTTTCGGGTGCGACGACATTGTAGTCGCTGCTCCACGTCATGCCGCCCGTGATGTAACTGAGTTCGGCGTCGAGTTTGGCCGGCTGACCGGCGAAGAGGATCCAGTCGAGCGCCGGTTTGAGGATGGTATCGTCGCCGAGTGCGGGAAACATCGGCTGTCCGGGCAAGGAGAACTGCAGCTTGCCGTCGACTTCAATGATCGGCTGTCCCGCGCCGGACCCCGGCTGCGGCGGCGCGTAATAGGCGCCCGGGGACCGAATTGGCTGCGTCCGCGCCACATAACCGCTGCGGACGATCTTTCCGCTGACGACCTTCGTGCTGCCGTCCTGACTGCGCACCACGAAATCGATGGTCTTCCCTTCGTTGAGGTTGAGCAGCAGTTCCTGGGTTACCGGATCGTTGCGGTAATTCTGTTCGACAATCTGCAGCGGGACGCGGCCGGCAGGGTCGCGCAGGATGATGGAATCGGCCTCCACCTGCGCGGTGGCGCCATTGAACCGGACGGTGTTGTTCCCGGACTTCAGATCGAGGGGAATCAATTCGCGAACGACGGCGAAGTTCTGGTTATAAATCGTGAGAGCCGGGTCGGCGCCCGGTAGTGGTGCTGTGAGGGACCCGCACAGTGCGGCGAGCAGGCCACACGTGCGAACTGCGCAACTCAGCTTCATACCGTGATGGGACTCCTGTCCGCGAAAATGCTGCACGTCGCGGGCCGTCAGGTTCGGAGGCAGTCGATTGCCTCGATTTGCGATTTAGTGCAGCCGGGTAAATAGAAGCTTCAAGTTATTGGGGTTTTGGAAAAATCCGGACTTGCTGTTCGTTCCATCGCTGAACTGAAGGTCCGGAGTCAGGGTAACCGTATAGTTCTTTCCAGCACAGTGGGATCCGAAGCTTGGAATTCACGTGACTTGAAGTCGCGGC
>JADMIO010848916.1_pt1 | contig 71470 bp, 55 predicted proteins | sample 8958161 | NCBI WGS metagenome assembly JADMIO01 (sample SAMN16585339, study PRJNA669376) | soil metagenome | isolation source: Crop rotation soil | place: USA: Cullars Rotation, Alabama | collected 2011 | reverse complement strand
CGCGACAACTTGTCCACGTGGAATTCTAAGCTTAGGATCCCAATGTGCTGGAAAGGCTTGTCGAGCTGCACGGAATTCGAAGTCGCAGCAACTTTCTGGTACCCCATGGCAGCATGGTAAAGGCAGAACGTCGCTTCCTCGTCCCGGGGAAAGCGGTGCGCGAAGTCTTCGAGCGCTTCGGAAACTTGCAGCCATTCGTTCACGCGGGTGACTGACGGGTCGGTATTGCGCAGCGAAAAATAGCGCTGCCGAAGCTCGGCGGCAGAGGACGAAGGTTTGGCTTTTGGAGCAGAAACCGCCGGCGCCGCGAGGATGAGCGTAGAGAAAAGGCAGCACACGATAAGACGGCGAATCATGAGCGGCATTTTGCACCAGAACGCGGAAGGTTGCCAATCGCCCCATGACGTCTCGTCCCCATGAGAGGGCAAAGAAATTTAACCACCGAGGACACAGAGGTAAACCCGAGAGATTCTTTTCCCCTCGGTGACCTCGGTGCTCTCGGTGGTTTAATTTCCCCCTCTTTCCTAGCCGCCGTTCTTCAGCTCGGCGCGAAGCTTGGAGATGAGCCCGAGCGCCTGCATCGGCGTGAGGTTGTCGACGTCGGCAGTCTTGAGCTGCTCCGCCGCTGCTTTCACTGCCGCGTAATCGGCCGGTGGCGCGGTGCGCGGACGCTCGAAGAGCGAAAGTTGCGGGACCGCGCGGAGAGCTGCTTTCTTCGTGGATTTTTTCGGCGTTGCGGCGTGCGTCTGTTCGTTTTGCGTCAGCAGCTCGCGCGCGCGCTCCAGGAGATGCTGCGGGAGCCCGGCGAGCTTTGCCACCTCGAGGCCGTAGGACTTGCTCGCCGCGCCGCTGCATATCTCGTGCGTGAAGACGACGTCCTCGCCGCGATCGATGCTGCCGACGGAGAGGTTCCCGAGCCCTTCGAGCGAATCCGCAAGCCCCGTCAGCTCGTGATAGTGCGTCGCGAACAGCGTGCGCGCCCGGATTTCGGTGACAATCCACTCCAAAATCGCCTGCGCAACGGCGAGGCCGTCGAGCGTCGCCGTGCCGCGTCCTATCTCGTCGATGACGAGGAGTGAGCGCTCGCCTGCACGCGCGAGGATGTGCGAGGCCTCGCGCATCTCGACCATGAACGTGGACTCGCCTTCGAGGAGGTTATCCGAGGCTCCGAGACGCGCGAAGATGCGGTCGACCACCCCTACCCGCGCCCGGGCTGCCGGGATGAACGACCCAATCTGGGTCATGACGACGAGGAGCGCCGCTTGGCGGAGATACGTAGACTTGCCGCCCATATTCGGGCCGGTGAGCAGATAACAAAACGGCCCTGCCTCGGGCATTTCGAGGGTATTCGGCACGAAGCGCCCTTGCAGCGATCGGGCGAGCACCGGGTGCTTTCCCTTCTCGATGAACAGCTCACGCGACTCGTCGACCTCGGGGCGGATGTAGCCCTCGCGATCGGCGACTTCGGCAAAGCTCGAAAGCACGTCGAGCGCCGAAAGCGTTTCGGCAAGACGCCGGAATGCCGGGACCTCGGGGAGAATTTCCTTGCGCAGCGCCTCGAAGAGCGCGCGCTCGAGCTCGACCTGGCGCGTCTCTGCACCCATCACCTCGGCCTCGCGCTCTTTCAGCTCGACGGTGGTGAAGCGTTCGGCATTCACCGTGCTCTGCCGCCGGATGTAGTTGGCGGGCACTTTATTGACGTTTGCCTGGGTAATTTCGATGAAGAATCCGAGCACGTTGTTGAAGCGGATTTTAAGTGAATTAATCCCGCTCCGTTTGCGCTCGTCGGCTTCCAGCTCGGCTATCCACGAGCGTCCGGTCTGCTTGATGCCGCGCAGCCGATCGAGCTCCGCGTCGACGCCCTCCCGGATAATGCCGCCTTCGCGCGACGCGAGGGGCGGCACATCGACGAGCGTGCGGGTGAGCGCCGCGGAGGCCTTGGCGGGAACGGAAAGCGACTTAGCAAGCTCGCCGATGAGCGCCGATGCGCGGGCGAGACCGTCCTTTTCGAGGAGCGCACGGATGCGCGGGACTGCAGCGAGCGCATCACGAAGCGCCCCCAGCTCCCGCGGCGAGACGATGCCCAGCTCCGTGCGGACCGCGACGCGCTCGAGATCGGGGATGAGCGCCAGCTCTTTGCGGATGGCCGCACGCGATTCGACCTCGCTTCGCAGAGTTTCTGCGGCCTGCTGACGCGCGAGGATCGCTGCGGCGGAACGGAGCGGACTCACAATCCATTGGCGCAGCATCCGCCCGCCGCCGGGCGTGTGCGTCAGGTCCAGGGTTTCGAGGAGGGTCCCGCGCACCGAACCGTCGCGAAGGTTTCGTACCAGCTCCAAATTCGCCCGCGAAGTGGCATCGATCCAGACGCTGTCGTCGTAGCGCTTCTCTAGAATCTCATCGATGGGCACGGTGCCCGAAACAGCCGTTTCATCGATGTATTCGACGAGGAGCCGGACGGCTTTTCGCGCTGACGCGCCGAGCGGAGCGTATCCCGGTATCGAGCCGAGACCGCGCCGCGAACCGCTCTCCGCGGCTGCTTCAGGGCGGAACTTGGGGATGCGCCCGCCGAGCGCCGACTCGAGCTCGCGCACCCATCCGGTTCTGCGATCGACCGCCTGTCCGGCAACGGAACGCGGAGCGACGACCTCGCTCGGCGCGACGAGGCCGATCTCCGTTCGCAGCATGCGCAGGCCGAGGCCGTCGCGCACAAAAATTTTGCCGGTCTTTACGTCGGCAAATGCGAGCGCCAGGTCTTGCTCAGATTCGACGTGCACCGCAGCGACGATACTCTCGCTCTCGGCGTTCTCGGCATCGCCCAGGATCTGAATTCCCGGAGTGACGATGCGTTCGAGGCGCCGCTCGATGGCCCCTTTTCCCGCGGGCGCTTCGCTCTGGCTGACTATCGCGGCGGAATAACCCGCGGCGACCAGGCGCGACACATATCCGTCGACGACTGCGATCGGAACCCCGGCCATCGGCACCGGATCCGGATTATTCTTGTCGCGGCTGGTGAGAGTGAGATTTAGAACACGCGAAACCGTAACCGCGTCTTCGAAAAACAGTTCGTAAAAATCACCGACCTGAAAAAGGAGAAGGCAATCGGGATAGCGTTCCTTGTACTGCAAGTACTGGACCAGCATCGGAGGATATTTCGATGCATCGGCGGCTATCGCTGCTTGATTCATTTGGAGATGAACTATATCAACTCGATCCGAAAAAGTCTTTCGTGTCGCATACTAAAATTCCTATCCTTGGAGTGTATTCACGCGATATAATGGTTACGTGCCCTTTTTGAAGCGGCAGTCAGATCTCCTCCCACACAACTATGGCTGATGGACCGGCCGTTCATATCCTCCTGGTCGACGACGAGCCGTCTGTGCTTTTCGCGTTGAAGCTACTTCTTCAAGCGCTAGGGTACGGCGTGTCGGAGTTTTCGGTGGCGGCCGATGCGCTCGAATTCCTGCGGAAGGAAAACAGGGCGGATATGTTTCTTTGCGACTTGAAGATGCCGAAGATGAATGGAATCACGGTGCTCGCGGAGGCCAAGAAAATTAGGCCTGCGCTGCCGTTCGTTCTGATGTCGGCGCACGCCACGAATGACGAAATCGACCAGGCGCACGGGCTGGGGGCGACCGGCTTCTTGGCCAAGCCGTTTAGTGCCGAGGACTTGCACAGGATTGTGCGGGAGATTGGGAGCGGGGCGGCGGCGGTTTGAATCCGGCTCGCTCGTTCCTTTATTCCTTGCACATGAACTTGAACTTTTCCTTATCCTTATCCTTATCCTTTTCCTTTCCGTTTACCACAGAACGGGCCCGACGCCGGTCCGTACCCCGGTAACGATGCCGGAAGGAATCGGATAAGGAAAACGATAAGGAAAAGTTCAGGTTCAAGTGCAAGGAACAGCCCGCCCCTCTGCGAGGGGCGGGCTGAGAGACAGGGAGACTAGTTGTCCCCCCCATCCATCTTCTGCCGCAGCAATTCGCCGAAGGTAACCGGCGCGCCCGAGTCTTCCATGTACTCTGCCAGCTGCTCTTTCTCTTGGCGCTTTTTGATCGCCTTGATGCTGAGGCTGATGCGGCGTTCGGCTTTGTCGATGTTCGTTACTTCGGCGTCGATCGGATCGCCCACCTTGTAGAACTGTCCCGGATCCTGTTCGCGATCCAAGCCGAGCTGCGAGTTGTGGATGAGACCCTCGACACCCTCTTCGATCTCGACGAACAGACCGAATTCGGTGAGCGAACTGATCTTGCCCTTGACCTTCGAGCCGACCGGGTAACGCTGCGGGATGCTGTTCCACGGATCTTCAGAGAGCTGCTTGATGCCGAGGCTGAGGCGCTCGTTGGCAACATCGATGTCGAGCACCACTGCTTCGACGTCGTCGCTCTTCTTGAAGAGGTCTTGGATCTCCTTCGGATCGCGGATGCGCTTGGTCCAAGAGAAATCCGAAACGTGCACGAGGCCGTCGATTCCGTCTTCGACTCCGACAAAGATACCGAAGTCGGTGATCGAGCGAATCTTGCCGGTAACGCGCGAGCCGATCGGATGACGCTCTGCGAGCCCTTCCCACGGATTGGGCATGAGCTGCTTCAAGCCCAAGCTGATGCGATGCTGCTCCGTGTCGATGCCGAGAATGACCGCCTCGACGCGATCGCCCTCGTTCATCACCTTCGACGGATGACGGACCTTCTTGGTCCAGCTCATTTCCGAGACGTGGATGAGGCCTTCGACGCCCTCTTCGATCTCGACGAATGCGCCGTAATCCGTGAGGCTCATGACCTTGCCGGTCACGCGGCCGCCCATTGGATAACGCTCGTGAACCGTGGTCCACGGATCGGACTTCAGCTGCTTCATGCCGAGGCTGACGCGCTCCTTCTCCGGATCGTACTTGAGTACGACCACGGGCACGGTCTGGCCGACGGAGAGCTTCTCCGACGGATGATTGACGCGGCCCCACGAAATGTCGGTGATGTGCAGAAGCCCGTCGATGCCGCCCAGGTCGATGAACGCGCCGTAATCGGTGACGTTCTTGACCACGCCTTCCATGACCACGCCCTCGTTGAGAACCTTGAGGGTTTCGGTACGGAGCTGATCGCGTTCGGACATGAGCACCGCGCGGCGTGAAAGGACGATGTTGCCTTTGTCGCGGGTGATCTTGAGGACCTTGAAGTCAAAACCCTCACCAATGAACTTGTCCAAGTTACGATGGGGCCGGATGTCAATCTGCGAGCCCGGCAAGAATGCAGGGATGCCGATGTCGACTTGCAAACCGCCCTTGACCTTCTGGACGACCTTGCCGGAGATGATCTTGTTGTTCTTGAACGCGTCTTCGACCATGTTCCAGACCTTCTTCTGGTCTGCGCGCTCTTTGGAGAGCAGCACTTGGCCGCTGTCGCTTTCGAGTGCGATGATGAACACGTCGACTTTGTCGCCGAGAGCGGCTTTTACCTTCCCTTCCGCGTCGACGAACTGCGAGGAGGGAACGATGCCGTCGGATTTGAAGCCGATGTCGACCGTGACGTAATCTTTATTGAGGCCGATGACGGTGGCCTGGATGATCTTGCCGGGTTTCAGCCGGTCTAATTTCTCGCCGAGGAGTTTTTCGAATTCTTTGGCGAATGACCCCGCTTGGGAGTCGGACGTATTACCTTCAATCATGTGGTGTTAGTTCGAACCGAGGAATGCCTTGATTAATCAATCGTGAGCCACACCCCGGCACATTAAGGGAGCAGCAAACGTTCGATGCAAAACGCATCTAAGATGGCGGAAACTACTTGGAAAGGAGCCCGCGAACGGAGAGCGCATCATACATACGGGCGAGAACGACCGTCAACGCTTCGCGGGAGTTGTCTATAGTAATAGAGTCGGCTGCGGGCACGGTCGGTGCGAGGGCACGTGTCTGATCGCGTTTGTCGCGCTCGACTATCTCGATTTGTATCTTTTGGTTCAAGGACTTACGCTCATCCGAGCTCAACTTCTTCGGGTCGCCATACAGCTGCTCGAGGCGCCTTGCCACCCTGACGGACTCATCCGCGACGACGAAGAACTTGAGAGGCGCATCGGGAAAAATCACCGTGCCCATGTCCCGCCCCTCCGCCACGATAGGAAGCCCGGCGAACGCCTCGCGCTGCGCGCGCACCAATCTGTCGCGCACCGCGGCGTGCCGTGCAGTAAGTGAAGTAGCCTCCGAAACCTCAGGCGAGCTCACGTTCGCGGTTACGTCGATGCCGTCGATGTAGAGCTTCGACTTGTGCGGCACGTTCCCGGGTTTTAGTTCGACCGAATGGCGATCGATTGCGGCGCCGAGTGCAGCGGGATCTTCAGGGTTCAATTTTTCGCGCAAAGTGATGAGCGCAACCGCGCGGTAGAGCAGCCCGGAGTTCAAGTGCGCAAAGCCGGCGCGCTCCGCGAGCATGCGCGCGAGCGTGGTTTTGCCCGAGCCGGCGAGGCCGTCGACGGTGACTACGATTCGATTGGAAGGCGCACCCATGCGCCGAGGATAGCCGACGGCGAGCGCGCGGTACAGCGGGTGCTAAATGCCGAAGGGGTCTTCGCCGTCGCGGACCGGCGGGGTCGGCGGATTGGACCTCGCGAGTCCGCCGCCTCGATAGCCTTTCCCCTCGAATCGTTGGCGCTCTTCAAGCGCCTCGACGTTTATCTCCAGCGCCTCGAACGAGCGCACTCCCATCTCCCGGTCGCGGTGACCTTTGGCGCGGGCCTCGGTGTCGACATCGCCGAACAGGCTGCGATTCAGTCCAGTTATCTTGGCCATAATATAAAGTACCTCGTACTTCTATTATGGGAGGGGGAAAGACTTCTGTGCGGTAAGCGAACCCATCAACCAATCCTCGCTAGAGCGATGGTTTTGCGGCTCGAAATCGGGCGCGGGCTACGTCCGCGACAGCTTGAACGGTCCGGTTTTCACCGACGGAGGTTTTGCCGGCTCAGCAGCCTTCGGTCTAGACGGATCGGCCAGGCACTTCTCGCCTATGAACGCCGCGTATTCCTGATCGTCCGCGGGCAAATCGCGGACGACGACCAGTTTTCGCGTGGAGTCTTTTCCTTGCTCCCATGCCACCACGGCGCCTCTAAGCTGCCACGGGGGAGAGGAATTTATGCCAAGGCCGCTCTTTTCCGCAAGAGAGTATCGTTCTTCGATCGTGAGCTTGGCGATGCGTTTGTCGATTTCTTGCGGCGACTCCCCTTTCGAGGTGAAGTACGCGGCCAGCTGCGCGCTCACGAAATTTCGTGCCGCGGTCTTACGCTGCCAGAAGAGATAGTCGAGCAGATGTCGCCCGGTGGGCAGCTCGCTGAGGCGCGCATGAAAGAGGAGCGGCACGCCGCTTTCTTCGAAGCACTGAAGACTCGCCGCGCTCGCCAGGATGCTCACGAGGCGCGTGCGGCGGCGCGGGTTCGTGCTTTCGCACGGATCCAGCACGAGCGAGATCTCGTCCCCGTGCACGAATGAAAGCTGTACTTGTATCGCTTGGCGCATCAGCGCGGCGGCGGCTCCAATGAGCGCCTCGTGAAAAGTCTCCGAGTACGGATAGTCGCCCGCGGGAATGCTGTCCCAATACGCGCCGATCCTTCGCCCGTCGAGGCGCACCACGAGCCGCAGATCGGGGAGGATGAACGGGTCGTTGAAGTTCTCGAAGCGCTCCATGAGCGCTTGGTACTCGCCGAGGGACTTTACCGTGTATTCCGGCTTCTGCATGCGGCGAGGCTAGCACGAGCGGGGCTTCTTTCGCACCCAAGTCAGTTTTGAAGAAATTTTAACGCGGAGATTGCGGAGGTTAATTTCTTAACCACCGAGAACACCGAGATCACAGAGATAAAATCGAGAAACCTTTCCCCCTCGGTGTTCTCTGTGTTCTCGGTGGTTAAATCCTTTTCGTTAGAACGGGGACGACCGGCCTTTCAGGCACCCGATTCCCGGATGGGCCATTGTTTCTCTCACGATTGTCGCAGAATCCGAATCACATCCTCGCTCCGCGCGCGCAGCTCGGCGATCGAAAATACGCGCGAAATGCACTCTTGAATCGAGGTGCGCCCTTCCCTCACCCGCCCGAGCGCGTTGTCGAGGAGCGTGGCCATCCCCTGCTCTTTTGCCGCCTTCAGGAAATCACCCGGCTTCGTCACGCCTTCCAGGATCATCGCCTGCTCGCGCGGGCCGATGCGCCAGAGCTCGGGTATGACGATGCGGCCGACAAATCCGGCGCCGTCGCAGCATTTGCAGTGTGCCGCGTGCTGGCCGACGCCTGCGCGCTTCAAGTTGACCGGCTCGGTGAAGACGCGATCGCCTATGAGCGCATTCAACTGATCCTTGGCGTCGTAATCTTCTTTGCATTCTACGCACAGTTCACGCACGAGACGCTGGGAGAAGACGCCGCGCACCGTGTCCTGAATCTCACTGGGACTGCGCCCGAGATTGCTGAGCCGCCCGAGCACGCCGAACGAATCGTTCGTGTGGACCGTCGCGAACACGAGGTGGCCCGTGAGCGCGGTCTGAAGCGCGATCTCGGCAGTCTCGGCGTCACGCACCTCGCCGACGAGAATGATGTCCGGGTCCTGCCGCAGGAACGCGCGCAGCGCCGCGGCAAAGGTGAAGTCGATGGCGGTATTCACTTGTACCTGGGTGATCCCGGGAATCTGCACTTCAACCGGGTCTTCGATGGTGAGGATATTGTCCTCGTCCGACTCCTTCAGGCGGTTCAGCATCGAATAGAGCGTGGTCGTCTTCCCGGACCCGGTAGGCCCGCTCACCAGAATGAGTCCGTTGGGATTGGTGATCAATTCGTTGAGACCGGTAAGAATATTTTCTTGGAATCCCAGCTGCTCCAGGTTGAACTGGTTCCCGGATGCTTTCTTGAAAAGCCTCAGCACCGCCTTGTTGCCGCCCACCGCGGGGATCACAGACGCGCGCATGTTCATGTCTTTTAGCAGCGGGTCGGCGGCGACATCCTCCCTCGTGAAGAAAATACGTCCGTCTTGCGGAAGGCGGCTCTCGTCAATTTTCATTTGAGCTTCGTTCTTGATGACCGCGATGAGCTGCGTCGCGAGCTGCGCGGGGACGATGTGACGCTCCTTGAGCACTCCGTCGACCCGGGTGCGCACGCGGTAGTCGCCGGCATCGCGGTTAGTAGGCTCGAAGTGAATGTCGCTCGACTTCTCGCTGATGGCGATATGCACGATCTGATGGAACACCTTTCGCGCGGATGCTTCGAGCGAGAGCCCTGCGAGCGCTTGATCGCGTCTGCCCTTGTCGCGGGACAACTCCACGAACTCCTCGAAATCCGCGCGTGTAAGCGCGAACAGCACTATCCCGACGTCCTCCGGGTAACCGGTGAGCTTGGGCATGAGATCGTCCTGCACGAGCAGCGCGAGGTCATCGGCAGTTCGCGGATCGCCATTCGGCGTTTCGGCGCTCATCGCGAGGCAGAGCGCCTGATTGGTTTCGAAGAGCGGGTAGAAGCCGATTTTCTGCAGATAGCCGAAGCGCGCCTGCGTTTCATTCGATATCGGCGCTTGCTGAATCTCGCGGATGAGCGACTCGGGATCGACGAAGGGACCCTCTGCAAAGGACTGCACATTGAAGCGCCCGAAGTCCATCAGCATGTTTTCTAGAAAGCGTTGCATTTCGACGAGTGGAGCAATGGGTTCGTCGATGTGCATTTCACCGGCCGAACGTGACTGCCGCATTCCACCGGGCATCGCGCCTTCGGGAAATCCGCCCTCCGAAAACCCGCCGTCTTGAGATAGTGAAGGTGACATAACGCACTCCTCGAAATGAAAATCGGGCCGTATTACACGGCAATTTCTGACTTTGATCGGAACGTAGCACCGTGAAGTTTGCTAACCTAACGGTTTGTTGACGCAGGACGCGCGAAAAAATGCGCGGTTACTCGCGGCGAGTGGTGTACTCTCACCGTGAGCGAAGAGAATCTACGCGAGCACTTCACGCGTTTTTCCGGGCGCAGATCTTCGGGCTGCGACGCATTCCGAGATCTGCTACATACTGGGCATGTGGAAACAGCTCGCCCTCGCCCCGAAACCTCTCCGTGAGTTTCCGCATCTCCCCGACTTTGCCTTCCAATTCGTTTTCAGGAATCTCGGCGAGTTCCGCGCACCGTTCCTGCTGCTGACCACCGGACGGGTGCTGTCGTCGATTCTCAAGTTCATCGGCGTGTACCTGCTCGGAGACGTGATTTCGAACATCACGACGCTCACCGTCGAACGCATTTTTTATTTCTATTTCCCGGCCTATCTTTTCCTCAGCGCCGCGTCGGAGCTTCTCGATTACTACACGCGCCGTTACGGCGAAGCGTTCCCCACCGTATACGCCGACGCCCTCTCGCTGCGCTGCTACGCGACGCTCATGCAGTTCAATTTCAGAAAGCTCTTCAACCTCTCGAAGGAGCGGCTCAACGCGCTGATCGCGCGTTACGTCAACCATGTCCAATCGTTCCTGACGGATTGGATTTGGGGCACCACCTCGCGCATCACGAACCTCGTCATCGTGCTCGTCATCCTCTACATTCAGAGCCCGGTCGTGCTGCTGGTGAACCTCGGCTACATGGCGGTCTTTCTCGCGCTGGCCCTCCGGCTTTCGGCGAAGTTCTCCGGTATCGCGCAGCGCTATTCGGAACAGCTGATCGAAACTTCGTCGCGCAATTCCCGCTTTACCTTGAACCTCAATACGGTAAAGCGCTTGAACATCACCGATTTCTTTCTCGGGCGTTACCGCGAAGCGCTCGATGCCAACTGGGACTGCCTCGAGGAGTACAAGAACTTCCACGCACGCCGCTGGCTCATTCAACTGAATCTTTTCAATCTGCTTTACCTCATCACGCTCTTCTACGGCGTGTATCAAGTGAAAGTCGGCGCGCTTTCACTCGGCTTTCTCGTGCTCATCAAGTATTCGTTCGATCAGCTTTGGGGCATCCTCGTTTACATCATCGAGTACTACGTGACGCTGCTACAGCAGCGTGAGGACACACGCATCGTGCGGCGCGAGCTGGAGGAGGCGCTCAGCGAGGAAGACCGGGCGCCGCGGGAGACCTTCAAGCTCGGAGCCTGGAAAGAGATCTCGCTTTCGAACGTCGAAGCTTCGTTCGAGAGCAAGGGCGAGTCGCACGAGCCGTTCGCCATCTCTATCGAAGAGTTCCGCATTCGCCGAGGGGAGAAGGTCGCGGTAATCGGCCCGAGCGGAAGCGGAAAATCGTCCCTGCTAAACCTGCTCATGACGCTTATTCCCTTTCATGGCCGCTACCGGGTAGACGGCGAGGAAGTTGGCGCGAAAACCCTCGCGCCCGATGAGGTGGTGTACATCAATAACGTCGAGCCGCTTTTCAACCTGACGCTGCGCGACAATATTCTGCTGGGGCGGCCGCTTCCGGAAGAGGAGCTAAAACGCATCCTCGCCGGTGTGCGCGCGGATTTTCTGCCGAACCTCGAAGCGCGTTACGGCTCCGCCGCGTTCAATTTATCTGCGGGCCAGGAGCAGCGGGTGCGGCTCGCGCGCGGGCTTACGGGCAAAGCGAGCCTTTATTTGCTAGACGAGCCGTTCAATGGGATCGACCCAGCCAACAAACACTCGATTATCGAATTCTTGAAAACGGAACTGACGGGAGCGGCATTGGTGCTCGTCACGCATCATTCCGATGAGCTCGAGATCGCGGAACGGGTGTACGACATGAAGGATGGAACCCTGCGCGAGGCGCGCTGACAAATCAGCATTTGCCAAAAACTTCCGCGACGAGCTGCAGCCCCTTATCCGAGCTTGCTGCGAATTTTGGCATCACTTTCTGACGGAACGCTTCCGGATCGCGGAGTCCCACCACCATGCCGGCATAAGCAGCAATCATGCGCCCCTCGCTGCTTCGGAGCTCGGAAAAAACAGGCCCATCGACCAAACTCGACGCTGCTTGGGTGCTGGGAGCGGAAAACGCATTCGTGACCTCGCGAAGGAACCCAAGGCGTGACTCGCCTATCTGCGGCCGCCCGACGACCTTGTCGCCTTCGGGGGTCTTGATTCCGCGCCCCAGCGCCTCGAGCCACCAGCGAGCATCCTCTTTTTCGTTGGGCGAACAGTCGGAAGCGGGATCGCTCAACTCGCGTAAAAGCTGCCTGCCAATTTCCTTGAACTGGGGGTACGCGTCCAATCCGCAAAATTGCCCGAGTAAGTTGATGCCTAATACCCGGCGATCCTCTTCGCCGCTTTTCAGCAGTCCCTCCGCTACCGCAAAGGCGACGACCGGCTCGGTACGGCCCAGGTGGTGCACCATGCGATGCACGAGAGGCAGCTCCTGCTCGCGCAGTCCGAACAAGGCCTGCACGCCTGGAATTGCCGATTCTCGGACTTTGAGCTTTTCCAATATGCGATGCTGGATCTCGTCTTTACTCTCACGATCCAGCTGCGCGAAGTCCGGCATTGCCGGTCCGCGAATCAACCCTTCGAGCGATGCCGCGTCGCTCTCCTTCCCGAATGACTCAACGAACTGCTGCTTTGAAGACTTCATGATCGCACGAATTATATGAATCTCGCGTTACCTTAGTGCGCCTTGACATGCGAAAGCGCCTTACAGATCGAGTTGATATCGTCGACTTTCTCGAAGTCCCCGATATCCCAAAACCCGCCGCCGCTTTTATAAGCGAAAGTCCTGCCGCTCGATTGAACAGTAAAAACATTGTTGGCCAGCTTCTCCCTTTGAATTGCCAGCTGTCCAACCTCGAAGTTTCCGTCCGCTAGCAATCTCCAACTTCCGTCTGCTTCCTTTTTGTATTTCACCACCGCAAATCGCCAATTCCAGGGATCGTCGGGATACTGCTTGTGCAAGTAGGCCTTTATACCATAGCCGAATTCACCCTCGTTGTCTGGAAAACCGCGAGGTTTACTGCCCATTCCGGCGATTACATTGGGATCGGCATCGTAGTAGTACTTTCCGCGTCTGTTCTTGAAGATTGACCACCAATCCTGATTATTGATGTTTTGAATAGGCGGCCACGTCTTATCGATAAGATCATCCGGAAACAGGTTGTCGATGGACTGCGCATTCGCACCATGCACGGATCTGCAGGGGCTGTTCGGGCCCGGCGGGTTCAGATAGTCGACTCGACCGTCGCCGGTTATCCGATCCCAGGCAACGCTCGGGCGCGCAGCATTGAGAATACACGCAGTGGCCTGCGAAAGCGGCATCCGTTTCGCCTTCGCCCAGAGCCAGCTTCCCGTAAATCCGATGCTGCTCACGGCATGCATGGCGCTGTCGACGCAGTCGAGATACGCGGCGAGATCTCCGTCATCATTCTCGACCAAGAGGTTGCATTTCGAAATAGTCGTGGCGAGACTGACCCCCGCGTCGACCGCTCCTATTACAGGGAGTCCGATGTTTGCGACCTTTTCCAATCCGCGCTCGGCGCCGCGAACGAGCGTAAGGACTGCTTTCCTGCTCCCAAAGCTCTTGCCGCGAAGGGCCAGGGCCAGCATGCCTCTCGTCGCCAACTTTCCGGCCCGAAGAATTGCGCCTCCCGGTACCAAGGAGTACAAAATGTTCTTCGAATATTCCACGACCCTCGCATTCAGCGCCGCGACATCGGAGAGAAGCGCGCGCCTCTCGATTATCCGCGAGCGAAAATCGGCAATCTCGCGAGGCTTGAAGTAGTGCTCCATGGCCCAGTTGTTGTAATCGGCGGTGCCGGAAGTGAAGGGGTTCGGCCCTGGACGCGGCCACTCGATCTGAACGTTCTCCAAACCGGCGACTATGTCCTTCAGCTTTTGCGCGCTCATCCGATTTTCGCGATTGGGGCACCTGAGGTATGCCTCCAAATCAGCGATATCGTTTTCCTGCTGTATCAAAGCCACCATGCGTTCGGCGCCGTCGGTCGAAAGCTGGCCTGATATAAGGTTATAAGTCTCCATGTCATCGGGCGCTTCGGCGCCGGAGGCGGTTACTGTCGCTGCGTAAGGCTTCATCGCAGAAAGATAATTGAGCGCCGCGAGCTTATCGCTTCTCACTTCGAGGGCATGGCGTCGGAAGACATCCCGCTGCGTAAATTCCGGCGGATCGGCATCCTCCGCCCGGCAAAGAATTCTATTCCAGCGATCGTTCGGCGTACCCGGGCAGACTGCTTCGAGGATCGCCTGAACCGCGCACGCGGTCTGAGTAGCGAGATTGAAGGACGTAAAATCAGGAGTCTGACAAAGCGGAAGCTTGTCTCCAATCGGAGTTCCTGGCTGCGCGATTCTTCCGAAGATGATGTAATCCTCGAAGAACTGCCTGATTGCGCGATCGCCTGAGTTATCCCATGGATCGATAGCGCGGGAGATAGCGACGGTCAGACCGTCGTATGCGTCCAAATCCCGCTTTTGCTCGATATACCGCCTGACCATTGCAACGGTGGTGCGCAGTTCGTTGTTGGGCGAAAGTACATGCGTATCGTCGGTTTCGACAATGGCGTCGAGCATGTCCTTCGTGCTTTTGATCGTTCGATCGATGGTCGCTCTGGTCTGAGCAATTTGCTCCATGGTATAGTCGTATTCGATCGCACCCAGCGCTTTCTGCCATGGCTCGGGAAAGAGCGGGACAATTTCGGTAGTCCAGTATCTGTTGTCCCCGTTCCCCCTAGAGCGAACCACTTCTTTCGTCGCGTAGAAGCACCCCTTGATGCCCACCCTTGTGTCGGGATCGCCGCGTTTATAGGCTTCCAGAAGGGGACTGCCCACGCAGATGTCGCCGCAAGCGCCACAGACATTTTCGTTCGGCGATCCGAGGTACCCGAAAATATCGCTGGTGTCATACCCTGTAAGGAGGTCCAAGAATCCGTCGGGACATGCGCCGCACTGGTAGAAAGGCGAGATTGCCCACGTTTCACCCAGCTGCACGAGGCACGCCGGATGGTCCCCGGATTTCAGGGTCTCGAACAAATTCGAGGTCTCCGCATCGTCGAGATTGTATTCATACCGCTGCACCGGCACGCCCGGACCACCGGGACACGTCGCGGAACTGCAGCCGCTGTCGTAAACGCCCATCGGCGACCGTGTCGAGAATTCCTTCGAAAATTTAGCGGTGTTTGCGTCTGCGGGAAGAATCGGCAGCCCTTGGCGAATCCGATGAAGTACGGATTCCGAAGAGATAGAGAGCTTTAGCGGCAGCGGCGCGGCGCCATCGGTCTTGTTGCCCGCAACCGTGCTCCCGTCTGTAGTGGTCGATTCGGGATCTTTCGCGTTTTGCACGTCGACGTGGCAAAGCGACGTCCCGTCAGCGAAGTAACTAAAGACCGTGGGCTCGGCGGCATACCCGCAAAACTGAGCCGCTGGGTTGCACGAAAACTGCTGCGGTGAGGAGAACAACGCGCAGTCCTTCTGCGGTGAGCGCGCCGCAGCCTTGAACGATCGATGGCGGCAATCGTTGGCGCTCAGATTTTTGCACGGATTGGTGTCGGCCGAATTGATGAACCAATTGACGTTGCAAATGTCGCAGCGCTCGATGTTTTCGCACCGGCACACGCATTTCGAGTACTGGGCCGGATCGGGGTCTTGGCCCAAGGGCACGAACGCCGGCCAGACCGACTCGTAACGCACGCCGCTGCCCACTTCGAACTCGTAGTGATCCACGCACGTCGTGCTGCACGCCGAATTACATGCGGCCTCGTTTCCGTCGAATTCCATGTCGAGATGATCGCCTATGAGCGACATGTCGCATGGGCCGGGCGGCACTTCGAACCGGCTCGGGGGAATTGTTCCCCCATAGCAGTCCATATTGGCATCCGGGCGATAATTCGGCCAAAGCACCTGGCCATCGCCGCAGTGACACCAGTTGGGGGCGAGCATCGCGAAGTCGGGGTCGGTGAATGCCCGGTCAGTGCAGCAGGCGTGCCCGTCCGCGCTCGACTGATCGTCCGCTGCTTGGCCGCTGTTTAGGTAGGTGCAGCTCCAGCCGTCGCTCGATCCGGGGATTACGCCCTGGTGATCCGCACAAGCGGCGTCGCACGTGCGATACCGGCAGCAATACGGGTCGCCCACGCTGGTCGTCGAGCTCGAAGTGGTGGTGGTAGTAGTCGTCGTGCTCGAAGTAGTCGAGCTGCTCGAAGTCGATGTCGAAGTGGCGGACGTCGACGAACTCGACGACGAGCTCGAGGAGCTCGATGAAGAGCTGGTCGAGCTGCTCGAAGTCGAGCTCGTGGACGAAGTCGAAGAGGTCGAGGTCGTCGAAGTCGACGATGTCGATGAAGTGCTCGTCGTGGTGTCGGGAGTGCAGCACCCTACGCCGTACTCGCACTTGTCGGACGGCAGGCAGAGACCGGCCATGTTCGGCCCGGTACAATGCGTGTCGCAAGTGTTACCCGAGGGGATTACGACTGCGCAGCCGTTACTGCCGACGGGCGCGGTGCAGGACACTACGGTCTGCCCGGCCGTGCAGCCGGGGTCCGGCGCGGGAGGACATGACGACGGGGAAGGAGAAGGCGATTTCGATGGAGATTTCGATGCGCTTGGCGAAGGACTCGGGGATTTCGATGGCGAACTGCTCGGAGAAACCGACGGAGTGGGGCTCGAGCTCGCCGACTTGCTCGGAGTGGGGCTCGTACTCGGAGTAGCGCTCTTGCTCGCGGAGGCGCTCGCGCTGGGCGTTGCGCTGGGGGTCGGGCTCTTGCTCGGGGACGCACTCACGCTCGGCGTGGCGCTCTTACTCGGAGTGGGGCTAGCGCTGGTGCTCGGCGTAGCGGTCTTGCTCGGAGTAGCGCTCGCACTCGGGGTCATGCTCCCGCTCGGCGTCGCGCTTTTCGTGGGACTGGCGCTGGATACTACGCTCGGATAGCCCGGGGGATAGACAACCAGCGGCGGTTTTAGCTGCGGCGGCACGGCGGTCGGGCAGTCCGCATTTATATCGCAAAGCGCGAACCCGACATTGTTACTGTATGCGCAAGTATTGCCCGCGATGCAGCGATACGAGGATTGCGCCGGCGCGTTCGCCGGAAAAGCCAGCGCGCTGATGAGCAGCGCGGCAAGCAGACACCTCGTAAATATGCGTCGCACGGCAGCTCAGCTCCCTTTAATCGCGGTCGAGGTGGGAACCGGAGTGGCAGCGATTTGTTCCTCCAACTGCAGCGCCTTTTTCAGCAAAACGCGATCGGCGAAGGTTTCGACCGGTGTCAGAGCTCCGCGAAAGCTCGCGAGCAGCGCTTTTCCGGCAGCTCCATTTCCGCGAGAAACGGCGTCGAACGCGAGCCAGTAGTAGGCCGCCGCAACGGCTTTGTCCGCTGGCGCGGCGCCGACCGCGCGGCTGAAGAAGATCAACGATTCGTTCATCCGGCCCTCACTCAAAAGCGCCTGGCCGGCGGCGACGTTCACCGCAGCGCGCAGGCGCGCGGGAAGCGAGGAATCCGAGTCACACGCTTGGGCGAGCACGATCGCTTGCGGCGCCTGCCCGGCGGCTTTGAAGGAGCCGATCACAATCGAGAGATATCTCGCGAACTCGTCGAGCGCAGCCGGCGTCGAGAGCGCCGACGCAGGCACAACGCATTTCCCTGCGAAATATTCGAGGTGAAACGTGACGAGCTCACGGTACGATCCGGCGCTCACGTACGCATCCGCAAGCGCGGCGAGCAAGGTAGCTGCGTCGGACGGCGGAGTCTTGGCGAGCAGTTTCTTCAATGCCAGGTCCCGCCCCTTTTCGAGCAACACCGCAGATCCCGACGTTTGCGCCGAACCGAGCCAGGCTTCGACCAATCGAAGACGCGAATAAAACTGAAGGAGCGCTGCAGCATCTTTTTTCGCCAGCAGCTCCACGACGAACAGGTCGGCCAAAACGGCATCGGAAGCACTTCCGGCCAGTCGGAGTATCGCTCCTGATGCAGCCGAGAACTGTTTCGAAAGCTCCGAGCTGCTCCCGGCGGCAGTGAGGTACGCTGGTAGCCGATTTTTGTCGATCAGGAGGGCGCCTTCGGAGCGGGCTTCGACGATCAATGCTCTGCCAAAAATTTCTTCCCCTTCGCCGAAGACCTCCGGGAGCTGCTTTTCTCCATCACGAATGGCGAGAAGGAACCGATTGCCGGATGGGAAGACCCGCTCGATAGTCGGGGGCTTCACTTCGTCCGTGGCCGCCGGTGAGATCTTCGACGCAGGAGCGGCGAGCACGCCCCAGAGCACCGCGACCGCGACGAGGGCACAAAGTGACGTGATTTTGAATTTGGTCATTGGCGAGGCATCCGTGGAGACCGTATAGCCATCATGCATTTGATGCAGAGCACGACTCCGGGTTTTCACGAAGTCAGGCCGCGCGAAAACCGTATCGCCAGTAGATCTATTAGCTACTTACGAGTGAACTGACGCACTGAATGCAACTCGGCTCGAGGGTATTGCGGCGCGACTTTTCGACTGGGCGGAAAGGAAATCACACTCAAAGACTGGGCGGCGAGCGCTCCGCGTCGAGGCAGCTCTCCCCTTCGCAATCGATAATCTCCTGCAACCAGCGATCGAGCCCGGCGATCTGTTCTTGCGGCGCGCTGGCGGCGAGGTTTTTCATCTGATACGGGTCCTTGTCGGTATCGTAAAGCTCGCGCTCGCCGTCAGCGTAGCGTACGAAGAGCTTGGACTCCGAACGCAGCGCGTAATACGGCGGGACCCGGGCGTTCCCCGCTGCCGGAACGTCGTCATTTGCAGCACCCGCGTTGTTTTCGAATTTCTCCGACGAATCGAGATAGTGCTCGACGACCACCGCGTTTCTCCAGCCGGAAGGCTTGCGTCCACCGGCCGAGATGAGCGGCGCGAGCGAGCGGCCTTCCACGAAATCCGGGACAGAGGCGCGTGCCCACGCGGCAAACGTCGGGCCGAAATCGAGCGCAGAAGTGATCGCATCCGTTGATGATTGGGGTTCGATACCGGGCCCGCGAATCACCAGAGGCACGTGGATATCCTCCTCGTAGGACGTGCGCTTTCCGGGCCGCAGGCGGTGCTGACCGAGGTGAAAGCCGTTGTCCGAAGTGTAGACGATGTACGTGGAATCGAGCGCACCGCGCGCACGCAAGAGCTGGATGAGCGATTCCACCATTTCATCCACGCCCATCAAAGTTTCCGCGCGGCGCCGGTATTGGCTGTCGATGCGCATCTGGTCGCCGTTGCTGAGAAGCGAAAGGCGCTTCACGAAATTCGGCATCAGCGAAATGTCGGCCTGGTTGAACGATCCGTCGCGCGGCGCTTTTTTCCGGGCGAACGAGCCCAAGCTGCGCGGAGCGGGTATTGCCGGCGCATGCGGCACGAACGGCGCGAGATAGAGGAAAAACGGCACCCGATCGCCCAGCGCGCCTTCGATGAACGCCGCCGCCTTACGGGCGAACACGTCGGTAGCGTACTCGTGCGGCGCGTGCCCGTACGAGTGCAGGACCCCGTTCTCGTTTATGCTGTAGTTGAACCCGTCGTACGCGCGCTCCAAAACGGGGCTGGCCCAGTAATCCCAATCCGGCGGCACGTACGTCATCGGCTTCGAGCGCGGATAGCCGTTCAGATACTTTCCGATAAGTCCGGATCGATAGCCCGCACCGCGGAGCCACGAAGCGATAGTCGATCGATCGAGCTCCGAGGCGGCAAATTTCTGGAACGCGCCGTTGAATTTGCTGTTCCCTTTCACTTCGTGGCTGTGCACGTACTGACTCCGCAAGATCGATGCCCGCGACGGACAGCAGAGCGCGGAAGTAACGTAATGCCTGTTGAACGTCATCCCGCCGGCCGCGAGCTCTTCGCTCACACGCGGCATGAGCGCGAGCGACCTTAGATCTTGATCGTCGGTTACGATGAAGAGGATGTTGGGACGCTTCGGCGAACGCGCCTTCGGCACGACGTACGCGCCGGCGGCGGTCACCGCAACAAGTAATCCCGCTGCAACGGCGGCAGCTATGAGCTTTGGACGACTCATTCGCAGAGGCAATTAGACATCGACGTCGAGTTTGGTCCAGCGCCGGGACGTACGCAAGAAGCGGCCGCGAAAAGTATCCGCGTTAAATTGGTTCTACACTAATTCCGAGGTTCTCCGCGCGGCGAACGATATCCTGGACCGTTGCCCAGGGGTCACGTGTGCGTTCGAGGCTCTGAGCCGCCAGAGTGCCGAGCGAGATCGCCTCGTTCCGGTTTGCGGGGAAAACGCGGACGGCGGCGCGCTGCTGTTCGTGCGCGCTCACGCCGCTGACACGGTTGCAGGCAAGCTCCGCCGAGATCTCATAGCCTGTCGTGTCGTCCGGTCCGGCCGGGCTGCGCTTGCCTGCGCCGCCGCTGCGCGTAATCGCGCTCACGGTCACCGCATCATCCCAACTCGTGCATCCGCGAGGGGAGCCCCCGAGCAGCGCGTGCGCCGCGCCCGTTGCGAGTCCCATGGAGATCGCGAAGGTCGTACCCACGCTGCGGGTCGGAACGACGAACTGGGCGATGTCCAAATACTCGCCATCTACATACCCGACGAAAGAAAAATTGCCCTCGCTGCGCTTTCTGAGGAGCTGACCGAAAGTGACGGAGTTCTCGCGCGGGTTACACTCTGCAGGAAGCGATACCGGATTCTGCCGGTATTCCGGCAAAGTTGCATCCTGTCCTGAAAGGCCTGCGCCGTTGAGGGTTTCGGTGCTGGTGAACATGGGGCGCTCCTCGTTGGTAACGGTCCAAGATTTGCAAGTCATCCGTGTTAAGCGCCGGCGCCGCCCCGAAGTGCGGCACTTTTGGCGTAAATCCGCGGAACGGCGTTCTCGAGGCGTCGAGATGAGTTAATTTGGGCGTTGCGAAGGTCTAACGCGAGAGCTTGTTGTCGCTAGAGCCGCTCCGAAGAGCGCGCACGAGCTTCACCTTGGAAACCGGGCGGCCCTGACCCTCGAAGATGCGATCGATTGGGCGGTAGCGCGGCTCTTCTTTCGCTTCGCTCTCGCGGGGAGCCGTATTTTCGTAGGGGGAATCTTTGCAGCGCACAGCCGCAACTACCGCTGCCCCGGCGGCGCCGCGTCCCGGCGCTCCTGTATAGGTGCGGCGGAGGCACGGGTCGCCGCCTTCGGCGATGGCAGACGCCGGGCCTAAACACGACAAGATGGTAAGTGCGGCGGCGAGCGAAAGTAGCGTGCGCATGGCGTTTCTCCTCTCCTCCTGGATCCTACGCCCATCAGAATCGTAAGCAACCGGGCAGATGCGGCGCGCATCTTAACTATATGAATGCGCCGAAGATTTTTCCGAATGTCGCGCAATGTCCCGTTGTGCGAAGGCGCTCCGCCGCGTATATTTCCCCCAAGTATTCTAAATTTCTAAGGTTTTAGCCGATTTCGGCCGATGGTTATCGATACTAGTGGAGGTTCTGCACTATGAAGCGTCGTCCGCAGTCTGACGACCGTCAATCGATACCCTTTTCGGGCTCGCTCCTCGAGAATCCCGTTAAGACCGGACTCGTCTTGTCCGGAGGCGGTTCGCGAGCCGCGTATCAGGTCGGCGCCTTGCGCGCGCTCCTCCCGTTCTTCTCGCGTAAAGAGCAATCCTTTTCCATCGTCATCGGGAGCAGCATCGGCGCGATCAACGGCTTGGTGACGAGCTCGTGCCTGAAGCACGGTCTCGACGAGACTGTCCAACAACTCGAGTCGATGTGGCTCGAACGCAATTTCCGCAATACTTTTTCCGGCACGCCTTCGCAGGCGTTCTTCCGCGCGATCCGCATGGCGGTAATGCAGTATCTTTCCCCGGGGCCGAATCCGACGAGCTCCGCGATCTTCGATCCGACCCCGCTCATGAACCGCGTCGATGGCGTCATCGACGCACACGGCGGGCTTACGCCCGAAGCGCGCGCGCCGAGCCTCGAGGCAGTCGGCGTCATGACGACCATCGAAGGCGCTGAACGGAAACCGCTTCTCTTCCTGAGCTCGCACAAGACTTATGGACCGGATGTGCTGGAAGGCGCGTCGTTCGAGGTGTGCTACGTCTCGTCGCTTTCCGCGAAGCACGGCTTTGCGTCGGCGGCGCTTCCGTCGGTGCTTCCGCCGGTGGAGCTCGACACCGAGGCAGGCAAAGTGCGGCTCGTCGACGGCGGCATCTCTCAGAACATCCCGGTCGATCCGGCAGTCCGGCTCGGCGCGGATCGCGTGCTGGTAATCGATGTCTCCGGACGCGACTGGTGGCTCAACCATTACGGCGAAGCGCACGATACGCGCCCGTCGTGGGAAGTGCCGGCGGCCTTGAAGACGTTCTGCATGCGGCCGCCGGAGACGTTCGTGTCGCGCTGCAAAAAGCCGATCGGCCCGCTGCTCAAGGAAGCGGTGGGCAGCTCACGCGGCAAATTCATGGCGGCCGTAGGCCCGGTGTGGCCGGTATTTTCGCTCCTGAAGAAAAAGCTCGGCGAAGAGCTTGCCTACGAAGCGATGACTTACGTCGCGCTCGATCCCGATTACATCCAAGCGCTCATCGAGCGCGGATACGACGAAACACGCGCGCTCCTCAAAGACCGCAGCAACGTCGAGTTCAAGCGCACCGAAGATTATGACCAGTGGGTCCAGGCGCTGTAACGCAGCCTTTCGGGTTGGGTCCCCCCGTGGCTTGAGTAGCTCAGGCATTCACGTAGAATTCAATCGCTACGCGTGTAAATTGACGGGGAGTTATCATGCTCGCAGCATCGCTTCTTCGAGATCAACCGACCGCCCTGGAAGATCGGACTTACGTTTTTACCTCGCGATATTTGCTCGAGCCGGCGCATAGCCCACAAGAACTCATGAGCTGCGACAACGGCGAACCGCTTCTCGAGAAGCACGGCTTCCAGCCCAATCACAACAGTACCGTTTGGGAAAAACGCGTTTCCGACGGAGGGCTCGACCAGTACCTCATCCGGGTAACCTTCTATCCGTTTTCGGATATCGCGCACACGGGCGGCCCGCGGTTCGAGGCGGCGGTGATAAACCCTCTCATTCGAAATGAGGATGGAACGGAATCCGAGAGACACATGGAAAGCGTGAACGCCCATCTTGGCGCGCTCTTCGGCGTCGCGTGCGTCATTTCGAAGGAACAGGAGCCCGTCAAGGAGCTCCTCGCTCAATTCTGAACAGGGTGGCGCGCAGCTACGCTCGCTCCGAACGCGGGTCAGACCGCCTGCATTCTGCCTAGATTCAAGGCCGTTCGAGCGCCTCGATGAGCGAGCCTTGAAAACGGCCCAGCCCATCCCCGCCCTCCGCTGCCGTTTTCTTCACGAATTCGATGAAAGTGTCGCGGTCTTTGAACATGAACTTAGCTTGAATGCTCGCGTGAATTCCCGCGACCGCGAGCTTCTCCCGAGCCCAGCCGAGTGACAGGAACCCGGGCTTCGGCGCGCCGAGGAATCTCTGAAGCCCGAATACCATGTCACAGACGTAAGCGGCCAGATGCCGGCGCACTTGCCAGGCTCCGAGCTCCTCCCAGGCATGCTTCACCGTTTCCCCGAGCCGCTCCCGAAGCTCTATTTCCGCCGACATGCCGAAAGTGCAATGCAGCTCGTTCGCGTTCCGCTCGCCGCCGCTCTTGTATTCGCTTATAGCGCGGTAAAGCTCCACATGCGAAAGCGGGTTGAGACGCGCTCTGGCCTCTTGGAAAAGCTCCTCGTGCGTGAACGTACCTTCCATCTGCCAGCGCGGGCCCCAGCGCTTTTCGTAATCGGCGCAAAGCGCGGCTCCGAATTGCGCGAGAATATCTTTGCCGCGTGGAAGCACTACCACTTCGGCAGGGGGAGGTTCGAGCAGGCGCGCAGCGAGCGGCGCGGTGAGATTCTCGAATTCGCTCCCGGCCACTGCGGGGGACGCTTCGCCCGGCGCTCTCGGGTCGGCGGGATTTGGGCCGAAAGATTGAGATAACTGCATGGGCCGCACGTAAATCGAATAAGAAATAACGATACGCCGTCCCTCGGTCCTAATCAAAACGGTGCAAACGCGCGGGGGCTCACCTTTACTGCGGACACTTGGCGGGAACGTCCTGAAATTCGAGCACGAGTGATGCCAGCTCCTCCGGCTCGGCCGTGCTTTGCAGCTTCTTCAGCCACGAGGTCGGCATGCCTTCGGCCATCAGCGCGGCCTGGGCTTCCAAGAACGGGGTGCGGCGCCGGGAGGTGACGATGAGCGCCGGGCAGCGCATGCGCTGGAGATAGGGCTTGCCGTCGAAGCCCGGAGTGCTCGTTCGCAGCGGAAGTCCGAGCGGGAAGAAGCGCTCCAGCCGATCGAGAATGCGGTCCCTGCTTGTCGGGTGCGGGCGCGTCGTCGCATCGACGAGCACCATCGTCCTCATAAGGCGCAGCTCTTCTATAGCAATACGCTGCGCGAGCGCGGCGCTTCCCCCGAAAGCGACGAACGACGCCTGACGTACCTTGAGCTCGCCAAGGAGCGCGATTAGCGACTCGGCCAGCGCGCGCCAATTGGCCGATGTCACGGGCGGGGATTCGAATATAAGCGCGCGCGTGCGCCCGGCTAACGCTTGGAAGAGGTGCTCGGCAAAGCTCTCGTACTCACCCGTTTCCACGACGAGCGCCACGGAACGCCCTTTTCCGCCGTCGCGGCGGAGGCGCACTATAGTGGCGCTGGTTGCGCTCGATATCTCGTCCGGCTGCATGCCCGGAAGTGTGCAGACAGCCGTCTCCCCCGTCAAGTCAAGCGCCCGGTGCACATTTCCCTTGGAAAAAATTCGACTTCGCCAGGGTCCAAAATTTGATAAACGCCCATGATTGTGCAAATCTGACGGGCGTTACGAACTAAAAATCGCGCGGCCCGCAGCTGATGCGGGGCTGCGTTGATGGCATGATAGGAAAACCGGGACCATTCCAGGTTGTAGAGAGCGAGGGCAAAGGCCTCGTCGACCTTCCTATTGCCCCTCCGCGAAGACGTTACTCCTGCCCGAATTATCACTCCTGTCTCGATCTCGCCGCTGCGCTCAACTGGGATAATTTCACCTGCCGCGGCTGTTCGGGCGAGATCAACGAAGCGCTTTACTGGCGCGCGCACCAAGCCCGCAAACACGACAGCGTCGTGCAAAAACTTTGCGACCTTCCGGAATTGAAGAAGATCGAGCTGAAGAAGCTCGACGTGATTCAGCTCGTTCCCATCAAGGAATGATCGCCGCGGTGTGCGCGGAATTTCCGCGGTACATCGGCCAAGGGGCGGAATACGGCTCCTGCCCGCCCGCGGGCGTCGTCAGCACCTCCGCAAGATTCGTGAAGCCATAGAGCTGCCCGCTCGCTCCGTCCGCTCCGGCGGCAACGAGGTCGAGGATGCCGTCCCCGTTCAGATCAGCGGCCGCCGGGGTGTTCCTGAGAGAGCTATTCGTGGACAAAACGGCAGACGAGCAGGGACGCGATTGGCACGTCAGCGCTTGGCCGTCCTTGCCGTTGAAAATCTGAAGCGACCCGCCATAGGAAGTCACTACTTCGAGCGATCCGTTGCCGTCGACGTCGGCGACCACAGGCGAGCTGAAGTTTCCGGAGTAATCGTCACTGCGCCCGCGATCGAGCGGCTCGACCGTCCAGAGCGGAGTGTTTACCGCGGCCTTCCAAGCCATCACTTTGCCCTGCCCGTCACCGCCTATCTCTGACGCGCCGTTCACGGTCGCAATGACTTCGAGCACGCCGTCGTCGTCGAGGTCGCCTACTGCCGGCGCGGAGGAAGAGCATGCTGGGGTGGTGAGCGTCTGCAGCACTTTTCCGTCGCGGAGCCTCAGAATCTTGATCCATCGGCCGCGCTTCGCGGAGCGGTTCTGCGGGAAGAAACATCCGGAGCCGACCAAGACTTCGGCGCCCGGGTTATTCGGCAGCACGTCGGCGATGACCGGCGACGAGTAAATCACCTGATCGAACGCGGTCTGCCAAAAGAAGCCGTCTTTCTGGCGGAAGTTGATGCGCGCCCCTTTTCGATCTTGGGTCTTGAACGCGTAGACGTAACCGCCGTCCCGGGTGATCGGCCTGAGGCGCGTGTTTCCGGAAATGTCCGTCCCGATAATCATCTCGAGGCGCCCATCGCCGTTCACATCCGCGAACGCAGGCGACGACCATACCGTGTCCGCCGCTTGGTAATACCAGCGCAGGCTCCCGTTGGCGTTCAAAAGATATACGTTGCGGTCAAAGGCGCCGAAGCCGATCTCCATTTTGCCGTCGCCATCGGTGTCGGCGAGCGCAGGCGATGAAAATACGGTAGAGCTCAGCGAAAAGAATCGCTCGCGCTTGGCGAACTTCTTGAGGTTCAAGTTCCAGAGCCGCGCGCCATCGGTGCCGCGGATGGCTACGATCCCGCCGTCGCACGCTTTGCTCGCGACGCCGCCGTACCCAACCACGATGTACGGGATTCCGTCGCCAAAAAGCTCGCCTACCGCAGGCGAAGAAAGCAGCTTGTTGGTGCCTCCGAGCCCGCCGCAGCCGTAAATCGGGAGCTGCGCGGTCCAGAGCCGCGAACCGTCGGCGCGGTATACATAAAGCAGCCCGTCGGCGCCGCCGACCGCGACTTCCTTGCCGTTCGAAGAGTCTCCGTCGATCTCGGCGATGACGGGCGCGCTGTAGGTGACGGGGCCTCCCGACAGCACTATGCCGGGCTGCCCGTCACCGTCGCTGTTCGAGGCGCCGTGAGTCCAGCCCGGAATGGGATCCGGCGCATCTGCGCGCACGGCGAGAGGACATGCTCCTGTAACGAGCGAGATAACCCAAAGGGCGGCTGAAAAATAAGACGGGGCGCGCATGGCATGAATCGGATCGTCGATTCATGGGCGCAGCTGAATAGTAGAGTGCGAAATTCCGGGGTGTCCGGCTAGGAAGATCTCCTAGAGTACCGTAAGGCCGCCAAAGTCTTGACGCGTTCTGCCCTTTGCCCGCAGCGCACCGACGTCTTACGTCCGCCGTCCTTCGTCTAACGTCGACGTCGGACGTTAGACGTCGAACGTCCGACGTCGACGTTAGACGTTAGACGTCTGACGTGCGACGAGAACAAAAGCGGGAGAGCCTACGCCCCCTCAACCTCTTTGTAGAGATAGGTGTAACCTTCCAGGGCTTCCTTGAAACGGCGCTGTATCTTGGCCGAGTGCTCGGCGCCGAGGGAGCCCTCGCGCAGCGACTTTTCGATCGAAAGACGAAGTCTTTCGATCAAATCCTGCGGATCATATTGCACGTAGCTGAGCACCTCGCGCACGGTGTCGCCTTCGACCACGTGAATGAGCTGCACTTTACCGTCGGCGTCGACGTCGACGTGCACGGCGTTCGTGTCGCCGAAGAGATTGTGAAGATCGCCGAGAATCTCCTGATAGGCGCCCACAAGGAACATGCCGAGATAGTACGGCTCACCGGACTTGAGCGGATGAAGATCGAGATAGTGGCGAACGTCTTTCAAGTCGACGAAGCGATCGATCTTGCCGTCGCTGTCGCAGCTCATATCCGCGAGAATGCCGCGGCGTTTCGGTTCTTCCTTGAGCCGCTGGAGCGGAATGATCGGAAACAGCTGCTCGATGGCCCAAGCGTCGGGAAGCGACTGGAACACCGAGAAGTTGCAAAAGTAGGTGTCCTTCAAATGATCGTCCAGCTTCTCGATGTCTTCGGGCAGGTACTTCATCTCGGAGGCTTCGCGGCGGATCTTGGCCATCACGTGCCAAAAGGCGCCATCTGCGTAAGCTCGTTCCGCGAGCGAGAGATCGCCCTGAATGAAGCGTTCGATGAGATCTTCTCTCAAGGCGATCGCATCGTGGAGCGTTTCGAGGCAGTTCTTGACGGTGGTGTTGTTGTAGAGCTCCTGGAATTCACGGAGCTTCTCATGATCAGTGGGGGGATCGTTCAGCTCCGATACGACGTTGTACGCCGGGGCCACATCGATGACCTCCGCGATGAGCACGGCGTGGTGCGCGACGAGCGCACGGCCGGACTCGGTGATGACGTTCGGCTGCCGGACTTTCGCCTCCGAGCAGGCCTCGCCGATCGCCGAAATGACGTCGCGGGCGTACTCCTCGACCGTGTAGTTCATCGACGATTGAAAATTTGTTTTCGATCCGTCGTAGTCGACCGCGAGACCGCCGCCGACGTCGAAGAAACAAATCGACGGGCAAAGTTTCGCGAGCTCCGTGTACATGCGAGTCGCCTCGCGCAGCACGTTCTTGATTGCGGTAATCGTCGTGATTTGGCTGCCGGCGTGGAAGTGGAGAAGCTTCAACCAATGCTCTTTTCCGTGGCGCTTCAATATTTCGACCGCCTGCATGATTTCGGGGGTCGTCAGGCCGAATTTGGCTCGATCGCCGCCGGAAGACTCCCACCGTCCCGAGCCTTTGTTCACCGGCTTCATGCGGATGCCGATCTCGGCTTCGATGCCGAGCTGCGCGCTTACCTGAATCAGCTCTTCGAGCTCGTAAAGCTGCTCGACGATGACAATCGAACGCCGCCCCAGCCGGCGGCCCATGAGCGCGAGCTCCAGAAATTCGCGGTCTTTGTACCCGTTGCAGAGCAGCAGTGCGTTCGGCGTGTCGTGGATGGCGAGCACCGCGATGAGCTCCGGTTTGGAACCGACTTCGAGCCCGAGACCGGACTCGCGTCCCGCATTGCGGACGGTGTCGACCACATGCCGCTGCTGATTCACCTTGATTGGGTAGACCGGCTTGTACTCGCCCTGGTAGCCGTAGTCCCGAATCGCCGTGGCGAAGGCCTCGAAAAGCCGCTTCACCCGGTTGCGCATGATGCCGTCGAAGCGCAGGAGCACCGGAGCATGAATGCCGCGCTGCGTCAGCGAGCGCACGATCTCGTGGAGATCGATCTCGACTCCGTTACGCTCGGGTTTGACGATTATGTTGCCTTGAGCGTTGATTGCGAAGTATCCCTCGCCCCACGCATCGATGCCGTAAAGGCCGTTGCTTTTTTGAACGTCCCAGCTGTCCATCGCTACGGGTTATCTCGCTCCTTCAAAGAACTTCGGCGGTGAGAGCCGAAGAAAGGCAGACATTAATGCATACCTTGAGAAAGATCCATAGGCTGCGCCCGCCAAGCGGCATGCGGACTCGGCAAGGGGGATGAACCCCCTTCACCTCGTGTTCCTTCCCTTGCTACCTGTTCTTGTTACTTGTTCTTGTTCCGTGTTCCTTGTTCCGTGTTCCAGGACCCGGAAACTGAAAACCGGAAACCGGAACCTGGAAACCGGGAACAAGAAACAAGTCACAAGACCAGGTAACAAGTAACAAGTGAAATTTCAGAATCAATTCCAGCTCGAGTGCACGTAACTAAACTTAGAAGTCGAAGCACATCGGAAACCGCCAGCGCTCCCCCTTGCAAAAGAGGATTTGATACAGCTCGCCGGTCGTGTCGCGAAACGTCGCCTCGCTTATCTGGAGGTAATAATCCCACATGCGCATGAAGCGATCGTCGAATTGAGGCCCGAGCGCGCGGATGCGCGCCGAGTTCGCGTGGAAGCGCTCCCGCCAGCGCCGCAATGTTGCGGCGTAGTGCGGCCGCAGGTTCTCCACGTGTCCGACGAGCAGCCCTTCCTCGCGCATCAGCTTCGTCAGCTCCTCGATGCGGGGCAAGCGGCTGCCCGGAAAGATGTACCGGTTAGTCCAGGGATCCGGCTCGAGCGAGGACGGTTCGGTGAGGCCGATGGTGTGAAGAAGCCCGATGCCTTCGGGAGCCAGAAGCTCGCGCGCTTTGCGCATGAAGACGCGGTAGGACGCCTTGCCTACGTGCTCGAACATTCCGATGCTGACGAAAAAGTCGAACTCGCCCTTCAAATCGCGATAGTCCTGCACTCGAATGTCGAGACGTCCATCAAGGCCGGCCCGCGCGATGCGTTCCCGTGCGAGCCGCGCCTGGTTGGCGCTGAGCGTCACGCCGACGCCGGTGGTGCGCGGCGATGCCCCGGCCGCGTGCAGCAGCATGCCGCCCCAGCCGCATCCCACGTCGACAATCTTCCCGCCGCGCGCGAGGCCGAGTTTTTTCCCGATGCGCTCGTATTTCTGCCGCTGTAAGTCTTCGATGCTGTCCGATTCGCTCCGTTGATAGCCGCAGGAGTAGGTCATGCCTTCGTCCAGGAAGAGCGCGAAGAAGTCGTTGCTCAAGTCATAGTGGCGCTCGACATTGCGGCGGGAAAACGAGCGGACGAGCGGAGACACGGAGAGGTAGCGCATCGCGAGCACCAAGCGTCCGATCGGACCGGCCGAGAAGCGAGTGTATACCTTGTTCCAAAAGAGCAGGCAGAAAAGATCGACGAGGCGCCCGCCCTCCACATCCCACCAGCCGTCCATGTAGCTTTCGCCGAGCGCCATCGATCCGCCGCGGGCGACGCGCCCGAAAAGCGCGGGATTTCGCACGAGCACGCGGACGTGATGGGGCGACGAGCTGTCACCGAAGGAGATTTCCTTCTTGCCGGGGAGCTGGAAAGTAATCATTCCTCCGGAGATCGGATCGAGAGCGGACTGCAAAAATGCGGTCTTGGTTAGTTCCATGAGAGATTGAAAAAGGAGCGAAAAGAAGGCGGAATTTTCGCGCACGCCGCGCGGTATTTCAAGGAAAATCTACACGCGAATGTAATCCTGCTCGCGTTAAAAAAGAAAAATATAACGCGAAGTTCGCGAAGCTCGCGAAGGAGGAAAGGTAGGAAAAGATTTGCTCTTCGATTTACAGCGCTTCGCGCGCGCGGACGAGTTGATCGATGTAGCACTCGAGCAAACTGCGTTCGGGACCCCATAGGTCGGCGACGCGATGCATGTTGCCCTGCGTCAGCTCCCATTCTCGCAACCCTTCCGGAATCGACGATATCAGTTCGGTCAGCGGACGCTGGCTGTTCAACTCGTAGGGATAAGCGCGCTGCGCCTCCAGCACGATATCCTCGAATTTCACTCCCTTTGCCGCGCGCTCTTTCGCCAGCTCGGTCGTTTTCTCGGCGTCATTTATGCGCCGATCGAGCTTCTTCTTCTCGCGGCGCGCGAAATCGAGCTCGCGTTCGATCAGCCCCTTGGCATCGAGCAAGCGGTCGAGCTCGAGCTTCAACGCGTACGGAAATTGCCGCCCTTCCTCCTTCACCAATTCCGTGATTCGCGGTCCGTAATTCCGGATGAAATAGAACAAGAAAAAGAAATGCGCGCCCGCGGCGAGCTGCGGACGTTCGACCATCCGAGAGAGAAGCTCGAGAAGTCCGGTCCTGCTCAAGCGATAAAGCGGAGGCCCCTTCCGCACGAGCCGCCGCGCGAATCCTTCCGAGGTAAGGTATTCGAGATAACGAGCAACTTGGTTGTTCTGCACCCGAGTCGCACCGCGTTGAAGGGCCGACTCGGTCCAGTTCATAAATAGATCGATGAGAAACTTCACGTCGCGCTGGCGAAAACCTTCGTGCGCGTTCGAGTGCGCGCCGACCGTAGCTGCGGCGACGAAAAGTTCGTGGCGATGAAAGAGGGAGTCGTAGTGCATAGGTAAATCCGAATTCTATCGTGGAAGTCTACGTAAAACGTCTAACGTCCCCCGTCTAACGTCGACGTCGGACGTTCGACGTCGAACGTCCGACGTCGACGTTAGACGTTAGACGTTAGACGTTAGACGAACCCCATACCAGAGCTATCACAGTGTAACACAATACACTGGACCCGTAAGTCCTCAATCATTCATGCCTTCACACCTATAAACGAAGCTATTTCGCTCACCATTTACCGACTGCCGCCAACGACCCTCACACTGTAACAACCAAATTTTTGCCGCGGCCCATTTCCGCAGCATATCCTCGAATAGAGAAACACGACGGTCGCCGCTGCGGCGCACCGAAATTTGACGAGGGAGAGATGATAATGAAGACGATCAAACGATGGACTTCGAGCGTGGCGGCGAGCTTCGACTGGATGGTAACCCAGGTCGAGAATCACGAGGCGCTCGTAAATTCCGCAATTCGCGAAGTTCAAGAAGCCCGCGCACGGGCGCAGGTACAGCTGAAGCGCGTGCGCAACGATGGCCAGGGCATGCGAAAGCGCTTAGTCGAGCTCGCACAGGCTGCAGAGCAATGGAAGGAACGCGCGATGACCGCGGCAAAGACCGACGAGCAAAAGGCGGTCGAATGCCTGCGGCGTCAGCGCCGCGCGGCGGCTGCGCTGCTCGAGCTCGAGGAGCAAGAGCGCGCGCATGCGAAACTAGAAAAGCAGCTGACGGCAGACCTGGGATCGATCGACGAGCGGCTGGTGACGCTCAAACAGCAGCGAAATCTCATGCGCACCCGCCAATCGCGGGCCGAGGCGCTGAAGACGCTCCAGGGCGACGACTCGCGCATCATCTCCGAAATCGACGACATCTTCGAACGTTGGGAGATCAAGGTCTCGGAGTACGAGATCGAGGGATCCTGCGTCGAATCGACGGGTGACGCGCTCGAGGAACAATTCAACGCCCAGGAAGAAGAGACTGCGCTCAAGGAGGAGCTGAAAATGCTTCTCGCGACGCAAGGGCAAACCAATTCATAAGCAGTAGGAGAACCACTTTATGGAAACGACAGCGAATAACATTACGATTACAGGCGCCGCGGAAATGCGCGCCGCCTCCCTCGCGGCAGGCCCCGCCCCTTCCGCCTCGAAACTCTCGGCGATGCTGAGAAAGTTGGGGGCGGCCGTGCTATTGGTCTCGGCGCTCACGTTCCTCGTGCAACGCTGGGATGGGCTTGCCCATGTCGAGCGTTACTATTCGTTCCTCGGCTACACGCTGCTGCTCGGCGTCGCGGGTTTCTTCTGCGGGCTGCGCATGCGCGATGACAAGGGAGCGAGGACGTTTCTTGCGATTGCTGCGGCGACCGTGCCGGTGCATTTCTGCCAGTTAGGGGCATTCCTTTACTACCGCGTTCTGATGCGGACTTCGGACGCAGCCGCAATCGCTGCGCACTATCCGTCGTTCGCGCACCTCACGGTGGCGAGCGATCTGATCGCGGCCTTCGCGGTCGGAGCCGGGCTCGTGCTGCTGGTGCCGACGATTTTCGTGTCGTTTTCCGCCCTGCTGCGCAGCGAGGCGAAACGGCTCACCGCCGCCTATACGCTGGCGAACATGGCGCTCCTCATCCCCGTCCGCGAGCCCGGCTGGGTGGCGGTCATCGCCGGAGCGCTCCTGCTTGCGGTGACGCGCTTCGACCTCGCGGTTCTGCGCAAAGCGTCCGGCATCCGCACCAAGGAGGGGCGATTCGTGCGCCTCATGCTCGCGGCCCCCGTCGTGATCATGATTGTGAGAACGCTGCTGTACTACGCGAGCATCACCTACGTGTTCGGCAGCGCGGTGTTGGCCATCATCAGCACCTTCCTCTACGCATACGCTCCGTCATACACCGAGAACGAGGAGTCTGGAGCAGCGCTTCAGCAGTTCGGCATTCTCTTCGCGCTCGGAAGCTGGCTGAACTTGAGCATCGGCATCTGCCGCGACTTGCACATCGACTTGGATACCGCGTTGCTGCTGCATAGCTTGCCGATGTCGGTAATTATCGGTGTGCTCTCGTTCGGGCTGCGCCGGGGCGCGGACAAAGCGCGGAGCGTCGCTGCGGCGCTCGCAGGTGTGACGGCAATTGCCGACCTCATGATGTTTCCGGGGCTCGGCGCTTCGCTCGTCTGCCTGGCAGTCTCGATCCCGGTTGCGGCAATCGGGGTCATATCGGAACGCAAGAAGACCTTCGTGCTGGGAATCCTGGGCTCAGGCTACGCGCTCTTCCATCACGTGCGCATCGCCATCGTAGAGCTCGGGCCGATCAACCCGTGGATCGGGCTTGCGCTTCTCGGCACGGCGACGCTCTTGGCGTCCTCTTACATCGAGCGGCACCAGGACGAGTTGAAAGCGCGGCTTGGTGAGGTGCGCAGGCGCTTTGCAAGCTTGAACTAACCCGAATTATCGAGACGGAGGAAAAATAACGCGAAGTACACGAAGGAACGCGAAGGAGAAACTTCCTTCGCGTTCCTTCGTGTACTTCGCGTTACTATTCTTCTCTTGATTTGTGGGAGGCTCACACGCAAGCTGCGGGATTCTCTTTCTCGGAGGGCTTCACTGCCCCTCCCTTTACAACCAACCATACGAAGGCGCCAAGTATTCCAAGCAGGTACGCCTTGGCGCGAAAGACGAGCGGCACTGCGAGGGCCTGCTCTTTCGTGGCTCCGAGGACGTGCAAGAAATAGAAAAACGCCCCCTCCTGCAACCCGAGCCCGCTCGGAGTAAGCGGCAGCGCTCCCACGAGGAGTGCGAGCGGCAGAACCGTAAACAGCTCGACGACCGGAACGTCAGTCCACCCCATCGCATGCGCGGCCGCGACTGTGTTTACGACGGTAAGGCTGTGAAAGAGATAGGAGAGCAGCATGGTTTTAATCATGAGCCCCGGCCGGCCTGCGGCAAAACGCAATCCTTGCTGAACTTTTTGCAGAGGCGCGGCGACCTTCGCTCCGAAAGGAAACCGCCGGATAATCGTCAGGAGCCACGGTGAGAGCGCGATGATGGTGGCGGCGGCGACGCCGATTGCTATCACACACACTGCTGCTTGAATTTCCCATGTCACGTTAGGCGCGATGAACGCGCAAATGACGCCGAGCGAGACCATCGCCACGATGCCGGTGTAGCGCTCGAGAATCGTCGCGGTGAAGGCCTCGTACTGGCCGACATTCCGCCCGAGGTAATAGCTGCGGGTCACGTCGCCGCCGACGAAGGAAGGAAGGAGCGTGTTGACGAAATAACCGACCAAATAGAGATTGAAGAGGCGGAGCGCCGGTACCGACGCTCCCTGAGCTTCGAGAAAGCACTGCCACTTGATCGCGCTGACATAAATGAGCGCGATGCCGATAAGGACGAGATACCCGACCCAGAACCAGGTGAGATGGGAGAGCGCGTCGTCCCACAGCGCTTTCGCGCCGACGAGATACACGAGGAGCGCCAAAACGAGGAGCGCTAGAACGCTCTTCAAGATGCGGACGGCGGGCAACTTCATGCGGCTCATCCTAGCAGGAGGACGGTGATTTGCCAGCGGCCGCCCGAGCCCCGTTCTCCTTGCACTTGAACTTGAACTTTTCCTTATCCTTTTCCCTATCCTTTTCCATTTCCTTCTTTTTCCCCTTGAATCTCAACGAAGCAGGAAGAAAAGGATAAGCAAAAGGAAAAGTTCAAGTTCACGTGCAAGGGGCTTGTTGATAATGCCGCGAGGCGACAGTATAACCCTCAGTTGCTGAACACCACAGAAACACCATGAAAGGCATCATTTTAGCCGGCGGATCGGGCACGCGGCTTTACCCAGTTACTCGCGGCGTGAGCAAACAGCTCATTCCGATTTACAACAAGCCGATGGTGTATTACCCGCTGTCGAACTTGATGTTCTCGGGTATCCGCGAAGTGCTGATTATTACGACACCGCAGGATCAGAGTTCCTTCCGGCAGCTCCTCGGCGACGGCACGAATCTCGGCATGCAATTTCAATATGCGGTGCAGCCGAGCCCTGACGGACTCGCGCAAGCCTTCATTATCGGCCGCTCGTTCGTCGGCAAGGATCGCGTCGCGCTCGCGCTCGGCGACAACATCTTCTACGGCCACGGCCTTCCGGAGCAGTTCCGAGCCGCGGCGCAGCGCACCGCAGGCGCCACGGTGTTCGCCTATCACGTGCAAGACCCCGAACGTTACGGTGTGGTCGCCTTCGACGAGAACGGCAAGCCGACCGACATTATCGAAAAGCCGCACGAACCGCCTTCATCTTTCGCGGTGACGGGTTTTTACTTTTACGACAATGCAGTGCTCGACATCGCGGCTTCGCTCAAGCCCTCCGCGCGCGGCGAGCTCGAAATTACCGACGTGAACAAGGCTTACCTAAAAAAAGGAAATCTCTTCGTCGAGAAGATAGGCCGCGGCACTGCATGGCTCGACACCGGAACGTACGAGTCGCTCATCCAAGCTTCCGTGTACGTCCAGGCATTGGAAGAACGGCAAGGTTTGATGGTTTCTTGTATCGAAGAGATCGCCTACCGCCTCGGCTACATCGACGCCGAACAGCTGAAGAAGCTAGCCGAGCCGATGAGGAAGAATAGTTACGGGCAGTATCTGCTTCGTATTCTGGAAGATTGAAACTGATTGATTGTGACTTCCGGAAACACAACTCTCGAACGAATAACCATCTCCTTAGAGATAAGGATGATCGCAAACTTAGCCGGAGAAGCCGCGCCCGATGAATTAGCTTCGCTTTTTAGAGCCTGCGTTCAAACTTTCGAAAACCTCAAGTTTGACCGTACGATACCGATGCCTTCGGGTTCGACACATTTCGACCCGATAATTCTGAGACTTCAAATTTACGGCATCGACCCGGTCGTACGAGACGCAGCCCGCGTCCAGATCGTATCCGCCTATGAGCAATCGATTGGAAGCAGCAAACTTTTAGAAGTCGAGTTTCTATAGATGTCCCGGCTGTGCATCGGATCGAGGCGCTGAATCAGGAAGCCTCGAATTCCGCACCGCGCCGGGAGGTGGCGCCCCTTCTGACTCTCTCTGCCTCCTCGAAAAAACTTCTTCACGATGCACTGGAATCGACGGTTCCGCTGCCACCCCAATTCTGACGAAGTCGTAAAACTTTCTAAGCACCTTCACCTCGATAGTATCGCGTGGATGGACAATGAGGACGGATTCACCTTCTCTCCTCGTGCGAACTAAATTACCGATTCTTACAGCGCCGTCCGGAGCTTCCATCGGAGCAGAGAGTCTTGCGGACGACGACTTCGGTGCCGGTAAATTTTCAGGAAAACGAATCGGATAATCAGTCGGGGCCGAGAAGAGGAGCTTAACCTGATTACTTTCTATGCTCAGAACCTTCACTCGAATATTGCCGTCGATGCAAATACTTTCGTTCGGTCTTCTATCAAGTGTCAGCATGTCTGCGTCCCTCTCTGGCTCGATGCTAAAGGAGCAATGCCTGATAAGCAAACAATGAATGACCTTCAAAAGCGCCTCGCCCCGTCTACCTTTACGAGGCGCGTTTTGCTGATTTACCTAGGCAAGAAAGCCGCACAGACAGCCGAAAACGTAAGCTCGCGAGGGGGCTTAGACTCGAAGAATGCCACTAGAACGCCACCCCCTTCCCTTCGAGGAATGCTCGTACCGCCAGGGCCTTCGCGCTGGGCGCGTCGCCTTCGTACAGATCCGGTGCGCCCGACGCGAAACGCCGGAGCACCTGCCCCTGTGCATCGAGCATGATCCAGGTCGGGAAGGCCGAGACATGCAAAGCCGAGGCGAACGCCCCGGTGTTATCTAGATAGGAAAATCCCGGCATCAGAGCCGCCATTTCTTTGTTGTGGCGCGGTTCATCCGTCCCGATGACGATCTTGAATCCGGTGTGCGACGAGCTCGAAAACTGCTGCGCGGCCTCCTTCAGGAAGGGAATGGCTGCATGGCAAGTCGAACACCAAGGGGCGGTGTACACGACGAGGCATTTCGCTTTGCCTGCGCATGTGTCCGGCGGAGTTCCCTCGGCGGCTGCGAGCGCGCCGAAAAGGCCGGGCGACACCGCGCTTGGACTGCGATCCCAGCGTGAAACGAGGAGCACGATAACGACGATTACAGCGATGACGGCCGCGCGCATGAGCTTACTCTACTCGCAGCGCTTCGAGCTCCGCAATCAGCGAGTCGCGAAGCACACGAATGACCTCGACGGGCGAATCCTCCCCGGGCCAGAGGAGCGACCATAAATAAAGGCGCACCTCGGAGAGGCGCCGATTCGTCACGTACCCGAGCAAGGGCAACAAGACGATCGTGACCAAAAAGCCCGGGAGGCCCCAGCCCATGAATGCGACGAGAAGCGAAACCGCGAGCGCCCATGCGCTGAATATTGCGATTCCCAGGGCAAATTTCAGGCTCGCCTCGCTTACCGGAGAATCGGCCATGCGCCGGGCCAAGCTGCCGGTGGCACGGTACGGGAGATACCACACGAACGCGCCAATAACGACGGCCGGCACGACAAGCGCGCGATCGGCGCCTTGAAGACGCGGCTCGAGCACATCGTCACCTTCCACTCGAAACAATCCCGTGAGTCCCAAGTAAGCATCGAGCTTTCCTTCGATCTCGTCGCGTTTTTCCGGGAACTTCGGTGCGAGATGCTCCACATTCTGCGCAACGATGCGCATGCGTTCGAAATCGTCGAGGGCGGACCCCCGCGAATGAAACAATTTCGTGATCTTCTCGACGAGCGCCTCGTGATCGGCGTTCGCAACTTCCACGGTCAGCTGCTTGAGCGCCGCTTCGATATCGTCAGTGAGCTTACGAACGGTATCGATCGCATCGTGCTCGTATGCGTTCCGGTACGCAGCGATGATGAGCGGCTCGCCCGCATGAATGGTCGCCGTGCTTCGAAACTCGCGCAGGCTCGCGTAAGTTATTCCGAGCGGCTGAAGCTTGAGACCGAGCTTGAAATCCGAAGCCGCTTCCGCCTGCAGCGCGATGCGCGCCGCTCCCGTCTTGATGGGCGCCAGGCGGCGCTCTCCCTTGCTGACGCCCTCGGGAAAGATCGCCAGGCCGCCGCCCTCTTGAAGGCAGCTGACGGCGCGGGCGAAAGTGTCGTCATTTTTCAATACTTCGTCCGGGTTGCTGTCCTGACGCCGGTGAACCGGAATGACGTGGAGGGCCGTCAGAAGACGCGCCATCCACGGATTCTTGAACAATGTGGCCTTGGCGATGAACCATAAGCTGCGCTTGAACGCCCCGCCCGCCATCATCGAGTCGAGCGCAAAATTCGGATGATTGCAGACGATGAGCAGCGGCCCCTCTTCGACGAGAGGCGCGCCGCGAAGGCGGATTTGCTTGAAGAATTGTCCTAGCGCGCCGCGAAGTAAAACTCTGACGAATCGGTAGAACATGGCGGCTCGGTTTCGGTTTAAGTTTGCGCTTACGTTTGAGTTTGAGTTTTGGTTTGCGTTTAAGTTTGGGTTTGCGTTTGGGTTTCTACTCGAACAGGCGTAGCTCTGCGATGGACCAGTCGAATATCTTGTCCTCGCCCGTTTGGGTCAATTTGACGGATCGCACCGGCATCGGCTCCCAGAAAAGTTCGAGCCGCCCGATGCCGCTGTCGAAGTATCTTACCGCTCCGTAGTCCGTGCGCGAGATGAGCGTGCGGTGGCTGCCGTCGGCTAGCTCGGCTTCGATTTCGAGGCCGCGGGGATAATCGCTCACTTTCCATTGCCCGAGGTCGTAGCGCATGCCGCGAAGCAACACCGGGGGTTCGACGCGCACCGAGAAAGTCATCCCAGGAAGCTGGGGATGCGCGCTTCCCCAACGCGTCTTCTCGCTGCCGTCGACAGCTTTGTCCGCATTCTGTCCGTTGTAATCACTCGACGCCACGAGGCGCGCGGAGCTCACTCTTTTCAGGTTGGAAAAGCGCGGCACGACATTGAACAGGACGACGTATCCGGAAAGGCGGGCTTCCTCGAAGTGATAGCCGAGGGTGAGCAACGCTTTGCGTACAATCGCCGCTTGGGAAGGCACGAGCACGTAGGGAATCTCCTTCGGATCGACTTGCTCGGCCACCTCGCTCCACTCGGGGATACGATCCTTGTCCGGCGCGCCGAAAAGCGCGACGCGCACGTTTTCAGCCGTTTCGAAGGCAAGCCGGTATCCGATCCAATAGTTCGTGCGCACGAACTCGACATTCCGCTCTTCGAGCCACTCGATCAAATCGCTGTGGTCCTTCGACACACGCTCGCCTCCGTAAACGAAGGGCTCGCCCGGAATCGCGCGCCCGTGCCAGTAGCAAGAAACGAGGTTCAACCCCACGAGCACAGCGGCAAGCAACGGATAGAGCGGTGGAAATCGAGAGCTCAGCGAGACTACCGCCGCACCGCTAAGAACGAATATCGAGATATAGAGCGGTAGGAGGTACCGCGGCGCCTCGACGAGCCAGCCGAAGGAACTGAGCGGAAAGACGATCAGGCAAGTTGCCGCGAACAAGAGGAAAAGTTCGATCGGCTGATCTCGATCGATCTTCAATCCGGCGACGGCGCCGATGTGCGGCATGCGAACCATGACGAGATACAAGAGCAGCAGCGCATACACGGCGATGACCGCGAGACTCGCGTAGGGAAAGATGCTTTCCGCAGCCCAGAATCGCTTGCCCCCGAGCAGCATCGGTATCGAAGTGCCGAAAAGGCCGGAAATATTTTCGAGGACGTCGCCGCTCCCGGCACGGCCGAAGATTCCGAATGATGCAAAATTGTTCTCGAAATTATACTTCCAGAACGGGAACCCGCCGGCGAAAAAGCCCGCGACGCCGCCCACGAGGTGGAGCGCCGTGTCGCGGAAGGTAAACAGACTGCGGCCGCGCGGCTTTTCGCGCAGCAGCCGGGCCGCGAGGAACACCGCTATGGGCGGCATGAAGTAGATAATCTGGTTGTTTACCCACCAGCCGAAACCGATGACGGCGCCGATGACGAACGTGTGAAGCGGCGGCGGCTTGGCGTTCTTGATCCAGCGAATCGTCAAGTACAGGGCCAGGGCCCCTATGACCACCACCTCTATGAACCCGCCGCGGGCCATGCTGCTCCACACCATGAGCGGGGATGGCGGCACGGCGCAAAGAATTGCGGCGAGCCGCGCCGCGGCCCGCCCGGCGACCTCGTGGGCCAGGGCGTACACGAGCAGGATGAAGAGCAGCGAAAAGAGGAGCGGAACGCATTTCAGCACGACGCTCGAAAGGCCGAACAGCGCGAACCCGGCAGCCACGACGAGCGGCTCGAAGCTGCCCATGTAATGCTGCCCGTAATAAAAAGTCGGCACCGGCAGGCCGTTCACGATGTCGGCGGCCATTATGCCGACGATGGCTTCATCAGCGTCGATGGTAAATCGGTTGGCGAATAGGAAGTCGAGCCGCAGCGCACAGCCGAGCAGCACGAGCAGCGCGAGAAAACGCCAATCGTCCTTGAGCACCGACGTTCGCTTTACTTGAGTCATGACGTAGGGATCTATACCCCGGCTCAGCGCGCCGAAAAAGTCGCTTCGTCCGCAAGTCGCTGGTAGGCGCCCAAGGTGGCCTTCCCGGTGCGCTCCCAGGTGAAATGGGCCGCCCGCTTGCGGCCGGCTTCTCGAAAGGCTGCGCGCCGCTCGGAATTCGCGAGCAGTTCCGTGACCGCATCCGCGCAGGCCCGCACGTCGGTCGGGTCGACGAGCACTCCGGCGTCACCGATGACCTCCGGCATGGCCGACGTGTTGGAGCTCACCACGGCGGCGCCGGCGGCCATCGCTTCGAGGGGCGGTAAGCCGAAGCCTTCATAGAGGCTGGGAAAGAAGAATACTGAGCTCAACCCGTACATGCTGAGGAGCTCCTCGTCTTCCAGAAAACCCGCGAGGCGCACGTCGCCGGAAAGATCGAGCTCGTTTATCGTGCGCTTCAACGCGGGGAAGTGTTCGTCGTCCTCGATTCTGCCGGCAAGGACGAGCACTGGCACGGGGCCGGGAGCCGCGCGGCGTTTCACCTCGGCAAACACGCCGAGCAGTCCGCCGAGGTTTTTGCGCTGATCAATCCCGCCCACATACAACACCACGGGACGCGTAGGCGGAAGATCGAGCTTGGCGCGAAGCCGCAACGATGCGTCGTCATCGGCGCCCGATTGCCGGGCGGCGAAAAATTTGCGATCGACCCCCAGCGGGGTGACGACGACGCGTTCCGCCGGGATACCGAGGATGCGTTGCACGTCCCGCGCGGTATTCTCGCTGATGGCGAGAATGAGCGATGCGTTCTTGATGGCTCGAATCTCCAGCCAGCGCGCGAGATGGAAACGCCAGCTCGGACGCGCCGCCCGGTATAAATCCGCGCACACGAACGGGATGAGATCGAGCACCGTGAGCGCATACCGGCGCATGCTCCAAGAAGGCGCGTCCATGTGCGCCGGGAAATGGAGCGCGTCGAAGCGGCTCGCCGTGCCTTTCGAGAGCCGCAGCGGATACAGTAGCTGCTGCCGCGCGGTTTGCCGTCCGAAGGGCAGCCGGTCGATGATGCGGTCGGCTGTATTGCCGAGGGTAAAGTCCCGGTGGTCGAACTCGGCGATCTGCATCCCACCCGGAATATCGCCGCTCAATCCGTCGAAGTAGCGCTTCAACTCGCGGACATAGCGCCCGATTCCTCGCGCGGCGTGGGCCTTGAAACCCGCATCGAGGGCGCTCGTGTCGAGGCCGATCGAAAAACTCCGCGGGGCGGATATTCCGTCCCGGGAAGCAGCGGACGATCCTGCCTGCCATTGAGTCGTCGTTGCGGAGCTCATGCGGGCACCGCGGCGCGTTCCGCCGAAGATGCCGACAAAAATATCGTGGAGACCTTGATCTTGAACGCTTCGAACGAGAGCGCGCGCACGCGTTCGCGCCCCGCGTCTTGAAGACGCTTACGCAGCGCGGCATCGTGGTGCACGAGCGCGACGAGCTCCGCAATCTCCGCGTGGCGCTTCTCGGTTAGGAGAATCCCCCCTGAACCAATCGTTTCGGGAAGCGCCGAAGAGGCATAAGAGATTACGGGCAGTCCGAAGTGCATCGCCTCGATGACAGGGAGACAAAAGCCTTCGTGCTCGCTCATGCACACGTAGCTGCTGCACGATTCGTAAAGCGACCTGACCTCCGAGTCCGCGAGGCAGCCGGGAAACTGGACGGCCTGCTCGAGCCCGAGCTCGTGCACCAGCCGTTTCATCGCGAAAGAATAGAGCTCGGTATCGATATCTATCCCGACGAGCCAAAGGCGGCTGCGCTTCTCGATCTTACGGTGGAGGAAGTAAAAGCTCTTGATGATGTCCTCGATGCACTTGTTCGGAGCGAGGCGCCCGACATGGAGGACATGGATGCCGGGGTCACCGGCGACCACGCGATAAATACCTTCGTTGCGCGGCGGGTTCCAACGCGACGGATCAATCGGAAGCTCGAGCACTTCCGCCGAAAATCCAAGCGCCGAGAGCTCTCCGGCATTGAACCCCGAATCGGCCAGCAGCCGGTCGGAGATCCGGCATAATTCGGGCAGCTCGCGAAGCCCCGCTTCGATGTCGTGCACGATACGAGGGTTCACATTGCGAAACCATTTCGCAGGGGTGAGATTGTGATAGACGAGCGTGCGCCGAGCCCGGCGCATGCGGCGGTAGAGATCGTTCAGCGGCGAGCCGAGCGAATAATGCAGCACGACTTCTCCGCTGAAGCCGTCGGAGAGATCTCGATAATCACGCGCCTTGTCCTTCAACACCGGATGCGCGTGGATCGCGAAAATCTCGCTCTCGATGCCGGCTTCGTGCATGCAGCGCTGAAACGCGAGCGCCTCGCCGGAAATGGCGTCGCCGTAACTCAACGTATGCACGAGCTGATGCACGCAAGCCGGGCGGCTCATAACAACTCCGCGAAACTCTCCCGGTAGCGCGCAAAGATCAGGTAGCCGCCGAGAAGCAGAAAGGCCACCCACGCCGTAACGTAGAGGAACGACAGCGCGGAGGGCACGACGCCGTTAAGTATGAGGTCATGGTACATCACGGTCAACTGCGCAAATGGATTGATACGGAGCGTAAAACCGAACTTCTCCGGAACCGAGGATGCCGGATACACGATCGGGCAGAGAAAGAAGAGAAAAGTGAGCACGTTGGCGAGCAGGTGCTGCACGTCGCGGAACAGCACGTTCAACGACCCGAGCCCCACGGCGGCGCCGAGCAGCAATAAAAATTGCAGGACGATGACCACGGGAACGAGCAGCAACGAAGCATGAAACGGCACTCCGAGCGCCAGCATGAAAACGGCGAGGAGCGGAAGCGAGAGCAGGAAGTTCACCATCGAAGTGATAACCGCAACCGCGGGAAGTATGTGCGCGGGGAACATGCTCTTGGTGATCAGGTGGCCGCTGCTCACAATCGCAGCCGCGCCTTCGTTCAAACCCGAGGTAAGCCAGATCCACGGGAGCAGTCCGCAAAAGAGAAACACCGCGTAATGCTCGACCTGGTCGAAGCGGATGTAATATTTGAATACCAGCACGTACACGAGCATGAGACAGAGCGGATTTAGGAAGGACCACAGGAACCCGAGCGCCGATCCGCGGTAGCGCAGCGCCAAGTGCCGGGACACGAGCGCGCCTACGAGCGCGCGATAACGGAACAGCTCCTTCAAACTATTGAGCACGGCGCACCTCGGATTTTCCCGGCACGGCCTTTTCGGCTGCCTGCCCCGCCGGCTCGAAATGCCATTCGTGCGCCGGCACGTAAACGCCGATCTGCCTGAGCGGCGAACGCACGCCGAACTTCAGCACGCCCTTGTGATAATCGAAGGGATAACCGTCATCGCGGTGCGCGGCGACGTCGAGCGAGTACTCGCCATCGAGCAGGCCCAAACGCGAGATACGGTAATATACGGTCCCCGAATTTCCGAGCGGCGGAAGTGTTATCTTCTCGATGTCCGTGTTACTGCCGTGCACCAGCACTCCGTCGCCGCGGGAGATGCCGATGCCGAAGACGATGCTCTCGACCGGCTCGTTGCAGCGGTACGCAATTGCGAGCGTACAGGCGTCATCAGGATGGAAAACGAAGTGGCGCTCGCCGCTCTGGGAGAAAAGCTCGACCGACGTAATCTCGATCTCGCGGCTTCCCCATCTCGACGGCTGCCCCTCTTCGGGCGGCGAATCGCCGGGGGCCACCGAAGCTTCTTCCGCCGCGATCTCCCGGTTCTCTTCTTCGAGCTGCAACTCCTTGCCCGTTTCGACCCACTGACGGTAATGATCGATGACGCGCCGGGGATCGCCGCGATCCTTTACCTCGCCTCGATCCAGCCAGAGAGCTTCGTCGCACCAGCGCTCGACCGCTTCGAGGTCGTGCGTGACGAGGAGCAGCGTTTTCCCCTTGCGCCGAAGTTCCGCGATGCGCTCCTTGCATTTGGCCACGAATGCCGCGTCGCCGACGGCAAGCACTTCGTCCACGAGCAAAATATCCGGATCGGTGTGAATCGCGAGGCTGAACCCGAGCCGCATGTACATGCCGGAGGAATACGTCCGCACGGGGTCGTCGATGACCTGTTCGAGCTCGGCGAAACGGACGATATCGTCGAAGCGCTCTTGGACTTCCGCGCGCGTGAGACCGTGCATGATGCCGCCGAGGAAGAGATTCTCGCGGCCGGTGAAGTCGGGATGAAATCCGGCGCCCAGCTCGATGAGCGCCGCAATTCGCCCGTTGACCGAAACAGTGCCGCAATCGGGTTTGTAGATGCCGGTAAGCAGCTTCAGGAAGGTCGACTTGCCGGAGCCGTTCCGGCCGATGATGCCGACCGACGCACCGCGCGGAATGCGCAGCGTGAGATCTTTGATAGCGCGGGTGCACACCTGCTCCACGGAGGCAGCTCCGCGGCGAAAGAAGAAATTGACGAGCGACGACTTGATGGTCGTATAACCGGAACGGATGGTCTGCCGGCGAAAGCTTTTCGAAAGCCCGACGACGTCCAGCGCGTACGCTACCTTCGGGTTCTTAGCGGGCACTTCCTGCTGCATAGGGAGAGTATCGGGCTCAATCCGGTAAAAACGGGCGGCGTTCGAAGCGGCCAGGTGCCGAAGCGCGAATAGATTTCAAGAGCTTAGCGCGCCCCCGCTAGAGAGCCCAGGCATACTAGTACATGCCTCGATTAATTACAAAAAAGCATGGAAATGCCGCGGCGTTGATTTTGCACTCGAGCCGGGGCCGGTCTACTATTTCGTATGCTCCGCAGCCTTGTCCGCTTCAGCGCCTCCGCCGCGATGCTCTTTCTGGGCGGTTGCGCCTCTCAGCGCGCCGCCATTCCGCCGGACGTCATCCCGCCGCATCAGTCCGTGAGCGCGGAGGACGAAGCGTACGGCCACGAGGTGTTCGCGGGCCTCAGCGATCAATATCCGCTCGACACGAACGATGCGAACATCAACCGGGTGCGCGACGTAGTTGATCGCCTCACCCGGGCGATCCATGCGGATCGCGAGCCCTGGCACGTCTATGTGCTCAAGGGCGACAACTTCGGCAACGCCGCCGCCACCCGGGGAAACTTCATCTTCGTCTGGACCGGAATGCTGAACGCGGTGCGGAGCGACGGGGAGCTCGCCGCCGTGCTCGCCCATGAGATCGGGCATGTGCTCGCGGGGCACACCGCGCCGGACCCCGCTGAAGAGATCGACAGCATCATCGCCGGTGTCGCGGGGACGGCAGTCGGCACAATCGTCCAGAACACGCAGTTCGGGGCGGCTTCGCAAATTGCCGAAGCGCTCGTCCGCGCTTCGCTCGAGGCGATGCTCACGAATCCCGGCTCGCAATCAAAAGAACTCGAAGCCGACCAGATTGGCATGCAGCTCATGGCGCAGGCTAAATACGATCCGCAGCAAGCGATCGATTTCTGGGAACGGGTGAAAAACGACCCGAAGTTCTCGGGCGGCATCATCGAGTTCTTCTCCTCGCATCCTTCGTCCGATCGGCGAGTCGAAAATTTGCGGCTCAACGCCGATTCGGCGCGCGCGCGATATCAAGCGGCAAAGAGCGGGCATCCCCTGCCGATGGACCCGCGGGCGCTCGCATCGGCGGGCGGGCCTCCCCTTCCCGATCGCCGGGCGCAGCCGCGCGACCCGCCGCGGCGGCTGCCCGATGTCCCGGTTACCTCCACCGAATGGCAGGTGCAGGTTTCGAAATCCGCCGTGCGTGACGGCCCGGGTGAGAAAAGCCGGATCAATGCTTATCTCGGACGGGACGACATCGTCACCGTGCAGAGAATCGAAGGACGCTGGCTGAAGATCATCGAGCCATACGAAGGCTATGTGAAGAGCAGCGAAGCGGCGCCGATGAAATAGGACGGACGATCGAGGGTGGGGACGCGCCGCCGGCGCGTCCGTGTCGAACCTCGATAATACGCAAAATCGAGCGCCGGCCGGAGTCAGGCCCCCGCCGCTCTAAGATTTCTTAGAAATGATCGCAGCCAGCGCCGCTTCGTAAGCCTCGGCATGACGCTTTACCCAATCGGTGGCGCGCGCTTCTTCGGGCGAGAAAAGGCGGCGCTCAGTAGTTTCGAAATCGCCGGCGAAAGGGTCCAGCCGCTCGATGCGCGCAAGGAAACCGATCATGTAGCTCTTCGGGAAGGGATACTTGTAATCCGGAGGGGGTGAATTCCCGACTTCGACCTCGATCAAGGTAAAAAGCTCGGGTTCGAAAATTTCGACCGACGCTTCCTCACGAAGCTCGCGGCGCAGCGCCGCGATGAGATCTTCGCCGCGTTCGATATGTCCGCCGGGCACATCGAATCCGCGCTCTTCGTGGTTCACGAGGAGCAATTTGTCACCTTCGAAGCAGAGCGCGAATGTGCTCGTCATCAATTCGCGCGGCGGAAGCGATTCGGCCCGCAACCAGCGGACAACTCCGCCGCTGGGAAGCCAAGGGAGATCACGTCTTTCGGAAATCAACATCGCGAATATGGTAAACCGCCGTTCCTTTCAAATCCATCGGGATCTGTAACGCGAAGGAGTGAAGGTTCGCGAAGGAAAAAGCAGGGAGTTAGTCCCCCTTCGCGTACCTTCATTCCTTCGCGTTAAATTTCCCGCCTTTTCCCTATTTCGCCGGCGTTTTAGCGATGCGCGTGCGCGCGATCTCGACCGCCCACGAGGAGAGCTCGCCGACAATCTCGCCCAGGCCTTTGACGAACGCTTCCACGGCCCCTCGCGCATCGAACGTCCGCACCTCGACGGTGCGCGTGAACTTGCGCGAGCTGATCGAGCGGCGCTCAGGAGTTGAAAGATCGGCCGTCAGCTCGATACGTACGGCTCCCGGGCGGGAGGAAGTATCGTGATAGAAGTCCAGAAGCCGGACGTTCAGCATGATATCGCTGTCCGCCGGCACCGCGTCACGCAACACGGAGTCGAAAGCGCCGCTGCACTCGAGCGCGTGCTCGATGAGTCCCACCACCCGCCGCCCCGGAGGCTCGGTCCACACGCCGTATTGATACGAACCGCGCGAGAGCGGATCCGCGCTGAAAAGAATCTTGTGGCCGAGCAGCTGCTGATTCGTCGTGTCGTTCACGAGCGACAGCCGGGGCCTTGATCCCTCGGACTCGCGCTCGACGGGTGCGCAGTCGGGCGCCGGCAAGACATAGTACACGCGTTCTTCGCTCGGTTCCGGAATGAGCGTGCATCCTTGGAGGAGGAACGCCAAGAAGGGCGCAAGACGGATAGCGGAGCGAATCATCATCGCTTCTCTCCCGGGCCGAGCGCGTTTTTACCGGGTCCGGTAATCAGCGATCGAGGCTCTTCGTAATGTTCGAGCGTGGACGAGAGGGTGTTGGCGGCTTGGGAAACACTGCGCGTCATTGCCGTGACTTCCGCATTGATCGATTCGGCGGTTTGCTTCACGGTGCTGAACATGGTTTCTGCGCGCTTGTCGAAGTTGATCACGAACTCGTTGAGGCGCACCGACAGGTTCGAGACCATCTCCAGGCTGCGCACAATCTCGACGCGGCTTTCGGCAAGCTGGCCGGTAAAGAGACTGACGTTGTGAAGAGTCGCGGAAAGCGCGGCACGATTATCGTCGCTCAACAAATCGTTGGCGCGGTTCAAGGCCTGGCTCCCCTTTTCAATCATATCGGGCAGCGAATCCTGAATCGCGCCGAAAGTAGTTTCGCCCTCGGGAATCACCGGGTACCTTTCGCCGGGAGTCGCCTCGATGAACGGAGCCCGGCTCGTGCTGCCGATGAGGTCGATGCTGGAAACACCGGTGAGCAGATTACGTTGGATCACCGCGCGCGCATCCTGCTTGACCGGCGTGCTCGCCTTCACCTCGACAGTGACTTTCACGAGCTCGATGTCGTCGGGAGCGATTTGGAGATAGCGCACGCTTCCGACCTTGATGCCGCGCATCGTCACATCGCAATTTTCCTGGAGCCCGGCCAAGGAGTGCTTCCGGAAGTACACGCTGTAGTACGTCCTGGCTTCGTCCTCGGTTTCACCTGAGAGCCAGAGTACGCTCATCACGAGCGCGGCGGTGAGCGCCAGCACGACGACCCCCACCAACGCGTATCGAGCCTCCGATTCCATGTCTTCCTATACCATCCTTTCCAATTCTGGCACGCCGCCAACCTCCCACGCCATCACCGCTATCATCACCCCCCGAAACCTGCCCTTCACTTCGGGCGGGAGGAAAAATAGGATTCTATCCAAGGGTGATCGACATTCCGAACCTCGTCGAGCGTGCCGTCAGCGAGCACTTTTCCCTCGCCGAGCACGATAATCCTATCGACGATGCTGCCGAGCGTATCCAAATCATGGGTAATCATGAAGACCGTGAGCCCTAAGCTATCGCATAGCGTCCGCACGAGCTCGTCGAACGCCCGGGCGTTTATCGGATCGAGGCCCGAGGTCGGCTCATCCAGAAACAAAATCTCCGGGTCGAGCGCCAGCGCTCGCGCCAAGGCGGCGCGCTTGCGCATGCCGCCCGAAAGCTCGCTCGGCATTTGGTGAAAGACCTCCGGCTCGAGACCGCTCAAACCGAGCTTCAACGCTGCGAGCGAATCGGCGACGTTCTGAGGAAGCCGCAGCTGTTCACGGAAAGGCAGCGCCGCATTGCGCTCGACATCGAGCGAGGAAAAGAGCGCGCCGTTCTGGAACAACACACCGAAGCGCCGGCGCAGGTCTCGCAGTTCGTCCTCGTCCGCGCCGAGAATATTCTTCCCGAAGAGCTGCACGCTCCCGGCGCTCGGGCGGAGGAGCCCGATAATTACCTTGAGAAGCACTGATTTGCCCGCGCCGCTCCCGCCGATTACCGCAACCACCGATGGTTCCTCGACGCGAAAGCTCACACTCTGATGAACCTCGCGATCCCCGAAGCGGGTGGCAATGTCGCGGACTTCGATACGCGGATGATTGCTCATGTCTTGAAGAATCCTATCTCCGCAAAAAGGACGGCGAATATCGCGTTCAAGATGATAATCATGACGATGCTCTGCACGACCGTCGAAGTCGTGTGCATGCCGACGCTCTGGGCGTTATTTTCGACCGTGAGCCCCATGCGGCAGCCGATCGTCGCGATGAAAAGCGCGAATACCGGGGTCTTACCGACGCCGATATAGAACGATTCAATCGGAAAGTTGACGTAGACGCGTTGAACGAAGCTGAACGCGCTGATGTCGGCGTATATATTGGCAATCACCATGCCGCCGGCGACGCCAATGAGGTCTCCGAAGAACGTGAGCAGCGGAAGCGCGATGATGAGCGCGAGCACGCGCGGCAGCACAAGCACGCGCATCGGCGAGAGCCCCATCGTCACCATGGCGTCCAGCTCTTCGTTCAGCTTCATCGTGCCGATTTGCGCGGTGAACGCCGAGCCGGATCGGCCGGCCATGAGGATCGCGACTACGATCGGCGACAGCTCGCGGCAGATCGCCTGCGTTACTCCGTCGACGAGAAAGAGATGCGCGCCGTATTTGATGAGCTGAATGGCGAAAAGATAGGACACGACGACGCCGATGAGCGCCATCACCAGCGCGACGATGCCGAGCGCATCGACACACACGCGTTCGAGCTGCACGAACAATTCCTTGAGACGCAGGGTGCGCGGGTGGAGGAGACTCCATCCAATCTCCGCGAACGTCGCTCCTAGGAACGCGAGGAGGTGATACAATCCGTTCCAGAGATTCGACGAAAAACGCCCGATTCGCCCCAGCACCCCGAATCCCCTCACGGGGGGAGGCGGTTCGAGGACCGCGCGTTGAAGGACTAGCTTGAATAGCTCGGCATGCGCACCGTCCAGCCCGCTCGCTGGAATTTCCGGCTGCGATGCGCCGAGCTTGCGGGCAAGGCGCACCAAGAAAAATGCCCCGCTGGTGTCGAACGAGGAAAGCTTCGAGCCGTCGATACGAAGCGCGGCGTTAGTCGCCTTCTCGCTGCGTTCGACGGCGGAATAAAGTGCTTCCGCGTGATCGATATTCCATTCGCCGACGGGAACGAGCAGCGCCTCACCGTTTGACGAGCGTGAAATCTCCCATGGAAGCTCAGAAGCCATCAGCTACCAGCGACTACAAATGCATGTCGAGAACGCGCGAACTTCCGGGCAGGGACGCGCTACCAGCGCGTCCGCTGCCCGGCCGGCGGCCGGGCCCTACCCCGACAATCGAGCCTCTCGACAGGACGTAACGCTGATAGTGCCGGGTAAAAGCGAAGAAAGGAAGAGCCGCCCCGCGCCTATCCCCCGGCAATCACTCAAAAATCGGCGACGAAAAGCGCAGAGGAGAAGCGCGCCCGTTTATAAACTTTTCAACCCATGTTCCGTTACTACTCAAGACATAGGAATAGGTGCGCGCGGAGCCAGACCCGCCTTTCATTACCGCGCAAAACCCTAACCAAGCCAGTTTTTTCAAGCGGTTCCTCGCCCTGAGGCCGTTGTATATTTACCACTTAAGTTTTTCCCGGACTTCGTCGAGTCGTCGACTGGGTGCGCTTTGCGCCCAGGCCGAGCTTCGTGCGCGTTAGTGCGCGCGGAGCGAGGCCTACCCTGTACCGTGCTGCGAAGCAGCTCTGGTACAGGGGCCATGCATCAGGGATTGGTGCGTGGGGTTGTATAACAAGGACGAACCGACGTGCCGATCACGTTAGGCTCAAATATCGCGGCTCTCCTGAGTCAGCGACGCCTCGGCGAGGCGAGCAGCGCAGCTTCCAGCGCGCTCGAACGCCTGTCGTCCGGGCTGCGCATCAACCGCGCGTCCGATGACCCGGCCGGCAGCGCGATCGCGGCTTCGCTGCACTCCGACGCGCGAGTTTTTGCGCAGGCACTCCGTAATGCGAACGACGCCATCAGCTTCCTCAATGTCGCCGAGGGCGCGCTTCGCGAGCTCTCCAACGTGGTCACGCGCCAGCAGGAGCTCGCTACTCAAGCCGCAAACGGCGCGTATTCGTTCAATCAGCGCAAAGCACTGCACACCGAAGCAAACGCGCTCACCGACGAGTACAATCGCATCATCGCCTCGACGAGTTTCAACGGCATCAAGATGCTCGACGGCAGCGGCACGAGCCTCTCGGTACAACTCGGCTACGGCGCGTCTGGTAATATCACGGCCGCGGTCGGCGTCGATGCGGCGCGCACCACGGGCGACGGCACCTTCGCTACGGCCGTGAATAAAGCCGACGGCAGCGCCACCGTCTACGACACGGCGGCCGCCGACTACAACGGGGACGGCAACCTCGATTATGCGCTTGTCTATTCGACCGCGGCGCAGATCTTCCTCGGAAACGGAGACGGTTCGTTCAACGGCGGCACGGCCTATACAGTTGCCGCAGGCAGCCATTATTCACTCAGCCAAGGCGACATCAACCGCGACGGCTACCTAGATCTCATCACGCCGAACAGCACTGGCACCAATTTCTCGGTGCTGCTGGGCAACGCGAACGGAAGCTTCTCAGCGTACGTGAGCTACGCCTCCGGCATCGCCGGCGGCCTCAACCGCAGCTATCTTGGAGACGTGAATGGGGACGGCTATCTCGACGCGATCAGCACGGGCCTCTCCGGTACTCAGCGCATCGGGGTCGCGCTTGCGAATTCGAACGGCTCGTTCAAGGCGGGCTCGGACTTCGCCGCCGGGGTGGGCGGCACCGATACGCTCGCCGTCGCCGATTACAACAACGACGGGCGGGCGGACATCGCCGTCGGAGACTTTACCGCACAATTCATCAACGTGTTCTTGAGCGCCGGCGACGGCACGTTCGCCTCGGCCATCAGCGTTGGCACCCCCGGCGCAATCGGCGGGCGCACGTTCGCAGGAGACGTCAATAACGACGGAAACATGGATATCCTCGGTACCGATACCACTGGAACCGGAAGCGTGCACGTGCTCCTCGGAAACGGCAACGGTTCGTTCAGCCACACCCGATATTCTTCGATCGGTGCCGATCCGGTCAACGTGACCTTCGCCGATTTCAACGGCGACGGCATCAACGACATCGCCACCTCCGACAACGGCGGCGCGTTCGTGAACGTGCTTCTCAACAACGGAAACGGCACGTTCGGCGCCTCGCGTTCATTCGCGACGACCGGCGGCTTCAGTAACGCCATCACCTCCGGAGACTTCAACAAAGACGGTGCGGCCGACATCGTCGCGCCGAATTTTGGCGTGGCGCAAGCTTCGCTCCTCTTCGGCAATACTCGCCAGACGACGACCATCGCGCATCTCGATCTCACGTCGCAGGCAGCGGCGCGCGCTGCGCTCTCCACGACGCAAAGCTCGCTGACGCGCATTACCCAAGAGCTCGGAAAGATCGGCGCGTTCCAAGCGCGGCTCGAAAGCGCAACGCGTACTCTCGCGGACACGCGCGCCAATTACCTCGCCGCCGCCTCACACATCACCGATGTCGACGTGGCCGCCGAAACGTCGCGGCTCGTCGCGGCACGGATTCGGCAGCAGGCAGCCGCCGCTATCTTGGCGCAGGCAAATCAGCAACCCGATATCGCCCTGCGCTTGTTGGGGAGCGCAATCAAACGGCGGCCTTAATTGGAACCGAAAAGCCCTGAAGAACAGACGGTTAGCGTGTACCGCCGGCAGCTGATTAGCTTTTGGTTCCCGGCTAAGATGCGCATGACGTCTGTCCCCGTAGTTTCCTAAACAGCCGCATGCTCCGCCAAGAACCAGAGACTAGCCCGCTGCAGCTTCCGCCCGCGCCCGCAGTTTGCGCGCCTGAGCCGGAGACGCCGGACGATCTGTGCGCGGCGCTGAAAGAGCTGGCTCCTCCCCCTGCCCCCGAAGCAGAGACGAAAAGTTTGGTCCAGGAAGGGCTCACGCTCCTTTCGTACCCGGCGCGAAAGGCACTCGCCCTCGCGCTTCGCGGCGTCGACAAAATGGCCGCCGAGCCGGAGACCGAAGCGGGATTCGTCCGCGGCCTGGGACGAAAGACTGTGGGATTGCTTCCGGTAATCGGCAAATGGAAACGCATCGGCGACATGCGCGCCGAGTACCAGCACGCGAAGGAGACCGGCGACACGTTGAAGATCGCGGCCGCGCGTGAGAAGGCGGAGACGCTGACCGGCGAGCTCGGGTTCGATCTCGCGACCGCGGGGCGCGGCGGACTGGCGCGGGACCTGGTCACCGTCCGCCGCCTGAACAAAGTGAAGGATTGGCCGATCATCCGATCGATCCCCGGGATGAAAAGCCTCCCGACGCTCGACCCCGTCGCCGCAATCGCGGCGCTCGTCGCGTGGGGCCGCGGCCAAGTGGACCTTGTCGAAGGGGTCTACGGCACGAAGCCCGAGGACCTCGAAAAATAGAAATCCAGCCTTATCCGCGTCTTAGCGCTCACCCGTGCGGCACGAGCTTTTGAATAGGCAGCCGCGATAATGGTACCCTGCGGCGATGCCCGAGCAGCAACCAGAATTCGAATTGCCGGCTCCGACGCCGCCCGCCGCGGCCGATCCGGCTGGCGCGGTATTGGCCGATGCGCCGCTGCCCGCGCGGCCGCCCATTTACCGGGGCGTCGCGCTTCGCGAAGGAAACTACGCGTACCAAAAAGGCATCGAGCAAAAGGAGCGCCTTTCCCCTTTTGCCGCATCGATTCTCTCGGCACGCGGCCACAAGGCGGATGCCGAGCTAAGCCGCTTTCTCGGCCCGAAGCTCGAGAACTTCCCGGACATCGTGGGGCTCCGGAATGTCTTATCTGCTGCTGACCGGCTGATCGCCGCCGTGCGGCGCGGAGAGACGATCGGCATCTGCTGCGATGCCGATGTCGACGGCATCACCTCGGGCGCGCAGCTCGTGCATCTTCTCCGCGAGCTCGGCGTCCATGCGGTCGTCGCCATGCCTAATCGCGAGCTCGAAGGCCATCAACTTTCGACGCGCATCGCCAGGCACATGCGAGACAAGGGCGTAACGCTACTTTTTGCGCTCGACCTCGGCAGCCGCAGCTTCGCCGAGCTCGAGCTGCTACGCGGCTGGGGCATCGCGACCGTCGTTGTCGATCATCACGTCGTCGGGGATCAAGTTCCGAAGCCGGACCTGCTCGTGAACCCGAGTCAGCCGGGGTGCAATTTTGCCGCGAACAAGCTGCCCGCTTCGGGGCTCACCTGGTGCCTGGTCAGCGCGGTAGCACGGCGTTGCAAACTCTCGAGCGATCTTCCCGAAATCGACCCGCGAAAATACTTAGATCTTGCCGCGCTCGGCGTCGTGTGCGACGTCGCCTCGTTCCGGTCACCGGTAAACCGCATCCTGGTCGCCGAAGGGCTCGCGCTGATGAATTCGGCGCCGCGCGCGGGCATAGACGCATTGCGGCGCGAGGCCGAGATCCGTGAAGCGCTCACCGCACAGGACATCGGCTTTCAGCTCGGCCCCCGAATCAATTCGGCCGGACGTCTCGGCAAGCCCGAGCTCGGACTCGACCTCTTGACGAGCAGCGACCGTGAACATACCCGGGAGATAGCAAAAAGCCTCAGCGAGTTGAACGACCAGCGGCGCACACTCGAGAACGAGACCGTGGCGAGCGTCGAGCAAAGACTCGCGCGCATGAGCGAGCTTCCGCCGTTAATTGCCATCGAAGGGGAGAATTACAATCTCGAGGTCATCGGCCTCGCCGCCCAGCGTATCGCCGCCAAGTATTTCCGGCCTGTGGCGATCATCGGGCGTGACGCGGACGGCAACTGGCGCGGCTCGATGCGTAACGGAGTCGAGAAGTTCAACGTGGCGACCGCGCTCGAAGCGTGCGGTCCACACCTCGTCGTCTATGGCGGACATCAGGGCGCCGGCGGATTTACCGTTGCCCCCGGCAAGCTCGAAATCGTCCGCGACACGCTGCGCGCGGAACATTTGCGCCAGGTGGGTCCCGAAGCGATCGAGCCGGTCGTGCACGCCGATATCGAGGTGAAGCTCTCCTATCTGACACTCACGCGTGTCCGGCAGATGTACCGCATCGGACCGTTCGGCGCGGAGCACGAGCTGCCGCGGCTGCTCATCCGGGCACTCGCGGTCGATTCCGTGCAGCTTTTGGGAGACGATCATTTGAGCCTCCGCCTCTCGGATGGCCAGCACGAGATGCAGGCCGTGTTTTGGAAGCACGCCGCGCACCCTGCCATCGAGGCCGGAAATCGCATCGATGTAGTCGCGATGCCGTTCGTGCACCGCTGGGCGGGAAAAGAAGAGATACGGCTCGATATCGTCGCGGCCGAAAGCTCCGGCGTCACCGATGTCGTGCCGATGCGATCGCTGCGTCCTGATCGGACGCGCCCTCGGGAGCAGGTGTTGATGGATCTCGGGGACGGGCGGCGCATCGCGCTTCCATACAAGAATCCGCCGGCTCGCCGGGAACCCGCCGCCTACGAAGAAGGCCCCAGCCAGGCGATTCTCGATCTCAGCTCGCCCAAAATGGAAACACAAGACGATCCCGACGAATGGGAGCCTGCGAAAACGAGCGCCGAGCTCAAGACTCGCATCGGCGGCAAATACCTCGACCCCAACGCACTCTTCCCGATATCGGAACGCATGTCGTTCATCGAGCTTTTCGTGAGCAGCGGCGAAAACATGATCCTGAAGGCCGCAACCGGCTCGGGCAAGACCTTTACCGCGGCGACGATTATCGATGCGCTCATCTCTCGCGGGGAGCGCGGATTTCTGATCACCCCGCAGGAAGCGCTCGCGCACCAAACTCTCCGTAATATACAGATGGTGCTGCCTGACCTTCCCGACTCTGCCGCGGCGATCGTCACCGGCAACCTGACTCCCGCAAAGCGCCGCGAAGTGTATATCGACCTCAACGCGAAGCTCGTCATCGCCACGCCGCAAGTAATCGAAAACGACGTGATCAACGGCAAGTTGTTCATGCAGTTCTTCGACTTCATGGTCATCGACGAGTTTCAACAGGTCCGCGGAAAGCACTCCTCCGTTCAGGTCCTCCGCTGGGCGCGAGAAAAGGGTCTTCACTCCCTCGGGCTCTCGGCGTGGCCGACGCGCAATGACGCGCACTGGGATTTCCAGAAGCAAACACTCGGAGCCGAAGTAATTCACGAGATGGCAAAACACGAGCGCTTCCGCTATCAGGAGCGCTTTTTCCTGCCGCTCGACGAAGAGCTCGCCAAAGCCGTGGGCCATTTGCGCGACTTGGGAGGCGAGCTCGTGCTCAAACTTTCGCGGGAGCTCGAACCGTTCGAGGGTTTGTCGCGCGAGCTGCACCGCATCTCGGGGTGTCACGGCTCGGCGTACCGCATGCCGACCGCAAAACAGCTGAAGCACCTCCGCCAAGGCATCGACGAAGCCATGCCCGGCAACTCGTCCGCGCGATACACCGCCGCAAAACTGAACCATCTGCAGTACCTCAGCACGACGCTCGCGAACGTGGGACGGGAGTGCTTCCTCGATTTCGCGGCGCCGAAACTTTGGGATGCCAAGTTTTCTGCGAAGTCGAGCCCGATGATACGCTCGATTTACCGGGATCCTCGCGTCGAGGCGGCATTCGCGATCGTTGCGGGCGAGTCGCCTTATCACCTGCTGAGCGAAGCGAAGTCCCCGAGCTTGCTCGTCCGCGAAGTGATGAGCACCTGGAGCGAACGCCGGAGCGCGCCGGTCGAAGAGATTCGCGACCGTTTCATGGAGATCGGCTACAGCTACATGGTGGCGAGTGACGCGCCGGATCATCCGAAGGAAGCGCAGCTCGACGCCCTGCTTCGCGGGCATCTGGAAAATTCACCCGGCGCGAGGCACCTCGTCTTCACCGGCCTCGCGCACAGCGCACAATTTCTGTGCGATCGCATCAACCACCGCCTGGTCTCCGAGGGCCAAGCGCCGCGCGCGGTGTTCGCCGCCGGCAGCCAGCACATGAGCGCAAAGCGGCTCCGCGAGACGCTCGCCTCTATCGCCCGCGGCGAAGCGGATGTTCTGTGCGCGACGAGCATCCTGGAAGAAGGGCTGGAGGTGAAGCGCGGCGATTTCGGCTACTTTTACTCTCAGGCGCTCGAGCCGCAGGCACAGCTGCAGCGCGAGGGCCGGGTCGGACGCGGCGACGCCACCGGCGTCATATACCACCTGATTACCGAGAACGAACACGACGCCATTCTGCATTTTGCGGGTCGGGCCGAGCGGCGCACCGCGAGCAAGCGGCTGCCGTTCGTGCATTCCGACAAATGGCGCGAAAAAGTGCAGATCGCTTGAGGCGTTAGAAGCCCTGTTGAAGGCCGTCCCTCCTTCTCCAAACACAGTTCCGAAGTAGACCCATCACCCGTATACGATGCGACCGCGCTGCGCGCTTTCTCATCAAAGTAAAGGGGATTGTCTCTTCATGAACTCACCGAACGCCACATTGCCGGCCGCTGAGCTGACCGACGGTCGGCCGAGCAGCCATCTGCTCTCGATTCTCGTGCAAGGCCGCAACGACGGCTACATGGGGAACTTCCTCTGGCGTCTCGGCACGGCAATCAACAATCACGCACGCAACATCCGCATGCTCGGCCTGGACGCCGAGGTCGAGCTGCTGCTCGTCGATTGGGGGAGCGAGGTGCCGCTGCATCGCGCGCTCGATTTATCGCCCGAGGCTCGCGAAATCGTGCGCATCCTCGCGGTGCCGCCGCAAACCGCCAAGACATTCGACGGAGAATCGCGTTACTCAGGGGTTCATCCAATCAACGCGATCGCCCGCCGCGCGCGGGGACGTTATGTGCTCTTCTCCGATTCCGACGTGTACTTGCCGCTGGACTCGTTCGCGCGCCTCATCTATTTCCTGAAACGGGGCGACATCAACGGTCTTTCGCTGGACGAGCATTTTTTCTGGGCATCGAAGTTCCACGTTCCCAAGAACATCGTCAGCCAGAATCTGGCTCTCCCTTTGCTCGACAAAATAATCGAACGTGAATGGCCTTCATTCATTCAGGAAAGGGTAAACAAGATCGAGTTCATCGGGTTCGGCGTCGGCCTCCTCATGCCGCGCGCCGTCTGGAACGAAGCTCGTGGATGGGATGAACGGTTGATTCATTGGGGCTGGTACGACATCGACTTTCACCGCCGATTGAAGAAACGCTTCCGCTGGGACCTCCTCGAAGAGCACGGCATGAAGTTCTTTCATCTCGAGCATTATAATGGGCGATTCGAAGGCCAATCGCAGACCCGCGAGAACCAGCAGAAGACGAACGCACAGCGCGAGCCCACAGAGTTCACTCCGAACCCCGTCAGCTGGGGTCTCGGCGAATGTGCGCTCGCCTTCGTCGACGGCCATGGGCGTCCTTCTGCGGGATATGCGGCGCCGCGCACCGCAGCTCTAGAGCAAGCGGCGCCGCTCATCGGCGCCCACCGGGAAGCCGCGGCTATCCGCGATAAGTGGCGGCTAACCGCACCCGCCGCGCGTTTGATCCCGTTTTATCGCGCGTTGCTCGAGCACCAGCAACCGCGTTCGGTCTGCTGTATCTCCAACGACGGGCGCGGTGGAAATGCAATCGAGATCGCCCTCTATCCGTTCGTGGAACGCGTGGTGTGCATCGATTGGCAGCCGGAAAAGCGCCTTGGCGCGACCGCCGAGCACCAACCCGATCACAACACCAACCGCGAATTCGAAGACTTCTTGAACCTCGTTGATCAAGCGGGAGTCGCATCGAAGCTCCAGATTATCCGAGCCCGGTCCGACGCCGCCGCAGCGGCGCTCGCGCAGGCGGGGGAATCGTTCGATACGATTTTTTTCTGCAGTGACACGAACCTCGAAGGTATGCGAACCGACCATATGGCGTGGTTCTCGCTGCTGAAAAAAGGCGGAGTGCTGGGAGGAACAGGCGGAAATTTTCATTGCGCGCTTCACCGCGCGGCAGCTTCCGGCGACGCGACGCCGGCGGATATGGAGTGGCTCGAATTTCCGGGAGTATGGGTTCTCCTGCCGCAGCGCTTGAAGCCTCTTCTCGAGCCGCAGATCAAAGAGTCGCTGCTCAATTCCCTTAAAGAGATCGAGAAACTAAATCGCGAACTGCACGAGAAAGGAGTGCTGCCGCCCTCTTCTCCGAGGGTCGCATGACGCCGCCTTCTCTCACCGGCAAGCGCGTCATGTTCGTGCGGGGCGACTCGATCGGCGACAATATCCTCGCCGGAGCCCTGCTCGCGCCCATCAAGCGATCGGCCGGAGCCGGCTGGGTGTGCGTGGTGTGTCAAGATCGCCTCGCCGATCTCTACCGCTGCTGCCCCTACGTCGACGAGATCCGCAGCTTCGACTACGACCGCCTTCGCGACGATGAAACGTTCCGTAACGCGTTTTTGCGCTCGCTCGCCGACCTGCGTGCCGATGTCGCCGTGAATTCCGCGTTTTCGCGCGACCTGCTCATGGATCTCGTGACCGCCGGCACGGGCGCGCCGGAACGCGTGGCGTTCGCCGGGGACGCAGCCAACATGGCGGAGGAACACCGCCGGGAGAGCGAGCGGATTTACACGCATCTGGTCCTCTGCCCCGACAACGCGACTTCAGAGATGGATCGCCTGCGCATCTTCGCCGCGGCGCTCGGGCACGAGGGGCCCGTCGTGCCGGAGATTTGGCTCTCCGCGGCGGACCGCGACGAAGCCCGATCGATCGTCGCGCCGTTCGCCGGCCGGCGCGTCGTCGCCGTGGCTCCGCGAACGCAGTACGAGATCAAGGACTATCCGCATTTCGCCGAAGCGCTCCGCTCGGCGGCACTCGGAACCGCCGGCCATGCGCTCGTCGCACTCGGCTCCGCCGCCGATCGGGCGACCTGCGACGAGATCCTGCGGGGAACCTCCCTGCCGTCGGCCAATCTGTGCGGCCGCACGAGCCTGCGCGTCAGCTTCGCCGTGCTCGCGGAATGCGCCGCGCTCGTTGCATCGGACTCGGCGCTCGCCCACGCCGCTGCGGCGCTCTCCGTTCCGCATGTAGTCGTCGCAGGCGGCGGACATTTCGGCCGATTTTTCCCGTACTCGAAGGACACGACACTGCTGTCGCTTCCGCTCGACTGCTTCGGCTGCAACTGGCGCTGCCGGCACGCCGAACCGCACTGCGTCCGAGGCGTCCCTCCGGAGATCGTGGGTAAGGCGCTCGCGCGCACACTCGGCGAGGCCTCGCTCCTGCCGCGCATTGTCTTCGCCCCCAAGCCGCCGGCGCGGTGCGACGCTGCGCTCGATACACGCCGCGCGCGAAATGCACTGCCGCCCGCGGTCGAGCTTCCGTGACCGCAATACGGCGGATAAGCTCCTGTTTTTACTGAGGGAGCAGCCTCGAGAAAGCACTAAAGCTAAAGCTACCCCTGCTCGATAAACCTTATAGGAGTGTGTGGTTCAGTTGAATAAGCAGGAGGCCGCTTCCCCGCATTAGCGAAATCACATTCCGCAGCGTTGTTGGAAGCGGAGTAGTATCATGGATGTAAAAGATGTTCGTCCGGACCCGGTAACGACCGACCCCATCCCTACCGATCGAGTTTCGAAACCAGAATCAAAAGCCGCCGCGGTGTCCGCGGGTACGTCGGATCCTGTCACGGTTTCTCTGGAAGGCGCGGATAAGAAGATCGACGCGCGCTCGAAGCTCAACGATGTCATCAGCGTAATCAATGTCGCGATTGACGCCACGAACGAGCTCGAGAAGCTCGTGCACAGCTTGAAAGGCATTGCGGAACAGGTTGACGCTCCCGAGGGAGTGCCCGAGAATCGCAAAGCCGCTCTTCAAGACGAAGCCGCGCAGCTTTCAGCGGCGATCAAAGAGCAGCTCAATCGTAAAGGCCCGAACGGTCTGCGTCCGCTTGGCGGCGACCCGGTGCGGGTGCAGATCGAAGAGAAAATCGGAAAGACGCTCGACATGATCCTGCCGGATCATGCCAGGGACAACTTGGGGCTGGCAAAGATCGAGTTCTCGACCAAAGAAGCGATCATTCAGACCAAGGCAAGCATCGAAATGGCCGCGCAGCGGCTCGAAGCTCTGAGAAAGACCGTCGACACCTCGCAGGAACAGCTGCGCGCGACGACCGCGGCGCTCGATGTAGGCATTCAGAATACCGAAGCCGCCCGCACGTCGGTGCGCGATTTGGATTCCGCGCTGCAGCTCGTAGGCGACGCACGCGAGGAGATCAACTCGAATCCGAAGGAAGCTTTGGATTCTGCGGGTTCGTTCGAGAAGCGGGCGCAGAGCTTGCTGCAGCCGAGCTGAGGGCGCCCGTTCGCCCTTGCACTTGAACTTGAACTTTTCCTTTTCCTTGTCCTTTTCCTTTCCGTTTTCCTAAGGGCGCGCGGAACGCGCGCCCCTGCCCCTCGCTGTTCTCGTTGTGAGAAATTTTTCACAACAAGGACATCGCGGACAGAGAGGTAATGGAAAAGGATAAGGAAAAGTTCAAGTTCACGTGCAAGGAAATAGGCAGCCGTCACCCTTTGCCATAATCTCGCGCCGAGTGTACCTTTATCCCCCATGTTCGACGCCCTCCAAACCAAACTCGACAACGCGCTGAAGACCATCCGCGGACGCGGGGTCGTCACGCAGAAAGACGTCGATGCCACGATGAAAGAGGTGCGCATGGCGCTCCTCGAGGCGGACGTCAATTTCAAGGTGGCCAAGGATTTTTGCGCGCGCGTGGGCGAGAAAGCGCTCGGCGAAGATGTGCTGAAGAGTCTCTCGCCGGATCAGCAGATCATCAAGCTCGTGCACGACGAACTCGTCGAAGTCATGGGCAAGGAGGCTTCCGAGCTCAATTTGCGCGTCGCGCCTCCCGCTATCTTGATGCTCGTCGGGCTCCAGGGTTCGGGCAAGACCACGACCGCCGGCAAGCTCGCCCGGCTCTTGCGCGAAGAATTCAAGAAAAAACCGCTGCTCGTGCCCGCTGACGTCTACCGCCCTGCCGCCATCGAGCAGCTGAAGACGATCGCCCGGCAGCTCGGCATTGATGCCTTCGACACCCAGCCCAATCAGGATCCCGTCGATATCGCCAAACAGGCGCTCGACTTCGCCCAGAAGCGCGGCTTCGACGTGATGATTCTCGATACCGCGGGGCGCCTGCAGATTGACCGCGAGCTCATGGACGAGCTGCATGAGATTAGCGAAGCCGTGCAGCCGCACGAAATTCTCCTCGTCGCCGACTCGATGACCGGGCAAGAAGCCGTGAACGTCGCGACGGGTTTCCATCAAGCGCTCGAAATCGACGGCCTCATTCTCACCAAACTAGACGGCGACGCCCGCGGCGGCGCGGCGCTTTCTATGCGCGCCGTGACCGGGCGGCCGATTAAGTTCATCGGCATGGGCGAGAAACTCGAGGCTCTCGAAGTGTTCCACCCTCAGCGTATGGCTTCGCGCATTCTCGGCATGGGCGATGTAATGACGCTCATCGAAAAAGCCGTCAAAGAGGTGAACGTCGAGGAAACGGAAGCGCTGGCAAAGAAGCTGCGAAAAAACGAATTCTCGATGGACGATTTCCTCAGCCAGCTGCGCATGGTGCGGCGCATGGGAAGTGTCACCTCGCTCGCCTCGATGATCCCGGGGCTCGGCAAGATGGTGAAGGACGTCAACCCCGAGGATGCCGAACGTGAGATGAAGCACATCGAAGCGATAATTCTCTCGATGACCCCGGAAGAGCGGCGCAATCAAGGAATTCTAAACGGCAGCCGCAGAAAACGCATCGCCAACGGTTCGGGCCGCACCGTAGAGGAAGTGAACCGCCTGCTGAAACAATTCCTCGAGATGAAAAAGATGATGAGCAAGCTCTCGAAGATGGGCCTCGGTGGATTGAGTGGGATGATGGGCAAAGGGGGTCTGGGCGCCCTGATGCGCGGGGGTAAATAGCCCCCCCTTGCGCTTGCACTTGAACTTTTCCTTATCCTTTTCCTTGTCCTTTTCCTTTCTCTAAAGGACGCGCCGGAGGCGCGTCCCTACCCGGCTGTTTTCAAACGGGCCCAGACGCCCGCTTGCCTTCCCGCCGCATTGCCCTATAGTTTTCGGCATGAAACACCACCGGACTCGGCATCCTCTTCTCGCGCTGTTCCTTTTTTCGCTTTCACTTGCGTCGATGAGCACGACCTCGGCTCTTGCCGAAGACGACCCGCTGCCGCTCGGCGCAATTTTTTCCCTCTCCAAATGGGGCGCGTACGGAGGCAGCAGCGAGTTGAATGGCGCGCTGCTCGCAGAGGCCGACATCAACGCCGCGGGCGGCATCAAGGGGAGGAAGCTCAAATTGATCGTGGAGGACAATCAGTCCGATCTCGCCGCCACCGCGGCCGCGTTCAACAAACTCGTCAACGTCGACAAAGTGATCGGCATCGTGGGCCCGAACTGGGCGGAATTTACCGAAGTCGCGGTTCCGCTCGCGGAGAAAAATCACCTCGCGCTGGTATCTCCGAGCGGCAATAAGGACGGGCTCTTCGCCAAGACGAATTATGCGGCGACGCTTCTATTGCCTCATCGCATGACGGTGCGCCCGCTGGCCCGTTACTTGAAAGGAAAGGGCCACAAGAAAGTCGGGGTGATTGTTTCGGAAAACGCCTACCTCGACGCGATTCATTCCGGGCCTCTCGCTGAACTCGCAGGGACGCCGGTTACCCTGGAGCCTCCCATGCGCTTCAACCAAGGCCACACCGACTACCGATCTGCCATCACGAAACTTCGCAATTCCGGGGTGGATGCGCTCGTCGTGCTGCTCGCCGAAAGCGGCGAGCTGGGAAGCTTTCTTCGCCAGGCCCGCGAGCTGAAGTTCAACCTCCCCTTCTATGCTTCGAACACGGTGTCGTTCGACGAAGAAATCCGCGCGAAGCCGGAAACCGCGGAAGGCGTCGTCTATTTCGACTTCAAAATGGGCGGCACACCCGAATTCTTGGAACACTATCGGGACCGTTTCAAACGCGAGCCCACCTACGGCAGCGCGAAAGCCTACGATGCCGTCCTCGCGTTCAAGAACGCCATCGAAAGCTGCGGCCCGGCCCGCGAAACGATGGCCGCATGCATTCGGAAAAATACCTTCGCAGGCCAAACCGGGACGATCAAGTTTTTGCCGAACGGCGTTCTCGATTCCGCGGAGGAACCGACCGAGTTGCTGCAGGTGCGCGGAGGGAAGTTCGAGAAACTTTAATCTGCCTTCTCGGGCTCTTCCGCGAACGCAGCGTGCATCGCCTCCGCCAGCTGCTCGCCCATTCCGGCCGCGCTTCCGCTGCCCGAGAACCAAGCGGGCGAATATCCCGGCGGGGCTTTTGCATTCCACTCCCGCTCCGCTTCGAGCGCCACCGCGTACGGCAGAAATTTTTCATATGTCTCGGCGCTCGGCGCCGGACCCTCGACGAGATGCTTCTTGAAACCTTCGAGTTGATTCAGCGTTTCCCGCCGCAGAAATGACGGGCGGCGGATGAGGAACATGAAGACCAGCAGCCACAACGACCCGGCGAGCAAAACGATGCCGTTGTCGCGGTTGATGAGCCGCTCCACTGCGAAGTCTCGCGTAAGCAACATTGCCAGGAACGTGATGGCCCCGAGAAGTATATGCGGAACGACCAGCGCTTGTTTGCGCTCAGAAAGTTTTTGCCGATGTTGCTGCTCGAGCGAGACTTTCGCGGCTTCGAGCGCGAACCTCAGCTTTCCCTGGCGCGCCGTGGTGAGCGGGAACGGATCGCTGTTCCGCACCATGAGGTAAGCCACCGCTTCCTCTTCGGGCAGCGCGGATTCGTCCTTGTCTTTGTCCACGGTTGCAAGCAGGAGCGCAGCCGGCGGGCGGCTGATCCTCAAAAATCCGCCGGTAGCGAGACTCACCACCGAAGTGACGAATTCGGTGCCGTCGAAATCGAGCCGCCGCACGTACCGGCAAGCCGCAGGCGATAGCTTGGCCGGCGGCTCGGAAATCGGCGCGACTTCGTCCGCCGGGATTGGCCGCCGCCCCTTTAGCCAAACCGTAAGGCCGATGAGCAGAGAGAGGATCAATGCCGCGATCGCAATCACGAGATCCTTCCTCTCCATGACCCGTTCGCGGGCGCGCTCGAATGCCGTCGGCTCGCGTACGAATCCTTTCGGCCACTCGACAACTACCGTGATTCCCTCGCGCGGAGCGAGCGCCCGCGTCACTTCGAAGCGCACCAGCGGAGCATCGGCGGCGATGCTCTGTCGATAATCTTTCCCCTGGATGCCGAGCGCGCCGGTCGTCGCGCGGGCGGAAATATTCGCGGGCGGCGCACCCGCCGGCAGGCGCACCTCGACCTCGGCAGCGGCGATCTCGATCGGCCAGCCCAGCCCGATGGCGTTGAAGGTAATCTCGTCGTGATCGGGGAAGAAATTCACCTGCCGCTCGGTGCGGTACTTCAGCACATAGGTGTGAGTACCCGGCGTTTCGAGCCCCTGCGGGCCGCCGAGATAAAGACGAACGCCGTTGCTGACGCGCTGCAATCCATACGGCACGCGCTCGCCGTCCCGAGTAGTCTCGAGCACGACAAAATCTATCTTCATCGGCTTGCCGACCCGGTCGCGGTAGTCCGTCGGGTAATCCCGGAAAATGCCGCTCCGAAGGGCCCCGCCCTCGACGATGGCGGTTATGGTTTCCGTCACCGTCAGCGATCCGGATTGTTGCACCTCGACGACGGTCGAATACTTCTGGACGAGCTCTTCCGCGCGACAATTACGGCCGGCGCCGAACGTTAGCAGCGCGACAAAAACGCTCGCGGCGGCGAAATATCGCATAGAAAGCTCTGCCCCAATCGCGGCCCTGTTGACCGGCGGAAACGATCGTAGCATCTTAGCGATCTGCCCGCTGCCCGCTTTTTTACCCGCACTCCGACGTGAAACCGCTTTCGGGAACGATCGTATTCTCCTCCGGACGCGCCGGAGACCTCGATATCTGGACCCTGAGTCTCGCCTCCCGGCAGCTCACGCAGCTTACCTCCGGGGAGCATTCGAACGACCAACCCAAATGGTCCCCTGACGGACGCCACATCGTGTTCGTCTCGAACCGCACGGGCGTGCCCGAGCTCTGGCTCATGGGCGCCGATGGAAAGAATCTCCGCCAGCTGACCCATGACGGGCGTTTTCACAGCGCGCCGTGCTGGTCTCCCGACGGCGAAAAAGTGCTGTGCTGCGCAAACTACGGCAAGGCGGACTCTATCGAGCTTTGGGTAATAGACCCCGAAGGCGCGCTGAAGCCGCAGCTCATGCTCTCCTCTCGCGGCATGGAGACCGAGCCCTGCTGGTCTCCTGATGGCCGCCGCATTCTCCTCTCGTCTCCACGCGGCGGAAATTACGATCTGTGGGAATACGTGATTTCATCGAAGGAGTGGCGCCAGCTGACCAACAATCCCGCGCGCGACTACAGCGGCTGCTATTCGCCCGACGGAGATACGATCGCCTGGGTCTCCGAGCGCGACCCCGCGAGGCCCGGTGGCAAGAAGAACGCGAACATTTACGTGATGCGCAGCGACAATCCTGACTCGATGACACGCCTCACCCATAGCAAGGGCGCCGATCGGTACGTTGCATATTCACCGGACGGCAAATATTTGGTTTACTGCGCCGCAGAGAAGAAGCGCACGTGCACAGGACGGCTGCGCATCATAAACCTCGCCGGCGAAACGAGCCTCGCGCTCGAATACGACCGCGCGCCGCTCGAGCGCGAGATTCATGCGGAGGTTCACGGCTACGGCTCGCTCTCGTCGAAGGTGCCGGAATTCCTGAAGCGGAAATTTGCGGAGAAATCGTTCTTTGGCGGGGAAGCGCATCCGCACTGGACGAAGTGACGTGTTATCCGGGTAGGGACGCGCCGCCGGCGCGTCCTCGCCAAATTAATGCCGGACCGGCCGGCGGCCGGTCCCTACCCTCAATCTTCGAGAATTAAGAGAATTCTTAGATTTCATTCAACACCTTCGCCGCCCGCCGCATCTCGTCATCATCCACCCAGAATTGCGGCGCGACACGCAGGTAGCCGCCGCGGGTCGACACTTTGATCTTCTCCGCGAGCGCTGCTTTGACAATGTCCGCGGGAGGCTTGTCGCGCGGCACCAGCGCGAGAAGTCCCGACCGGTTTTCTTCCCGGAACAGCACCGGCTTGTACTTCGCCTGATCAATCTCGCCGAGGAAAACATCCTGGAGTCTGAAGATCTCGGCGCGGATCGCCTCGGCCGGATACTTGAGGAGCACTTTCCCGACGCTTGCTTCGAGACCGGCCAGAAGAGGATAGGAGTTCGTGCTGTACTCGAATTTTTTCCCGTCCGCTTTCGGGTCGTAAGCAAGATTCAGGTAATCCGGATCTTGCCGCATCATGTCGGGCCCGACGAGCGTCGGTTCGACCTTTTGCCTCAAGTCCGGACGCGTATAAAGAAAACCCGACCCAATCGGCCCGAAAAGCCACTTCCATCCCGAACCGGCGGCAGCGGCGCAGTTCATCTGATCGGGATAAAAGGGAAGCGCGCCGAGGCTCTGCGCGACGTCGACGACGAGGTCGATTCCATGCTTCTTGCAGATTTCACCGAGCGCCCCCACATCGACCGCGAACCCGCTGGTGAACTGTACCTGCGAAACCGCGACAATTCGCGTGCGCGGGGTAATGAGGCGCTCGACGTCCTCGAGAGAGAAGCCGCGGGGGCGCCCCGCGTCCGCGCCGTTCGAGGAAACGTCGCTGTCCGGAATGAGTTTCAACACAGCGCCGCGTTTTACCTGCCGGTTCCAGCAATAATGATTGCTCGGATATTCGTGTGCGTAGCTCAAGATTTCGTCGCCGGGTTGTATCGGATAGCCGTTCGCGACGATCGAAAGCGCTTCGGCGGAATTCCGCACGTACGAGATATTTTCCGGCGAGGTTTTCATCAATGTCGCGAACGAGGCATGGAAGCGGCCCGCCAGCCCCGGCATCGCGGTGAATACGAGGCTGCCGAGCTCCGAATGGGCTTCGGTGAAAGAGGTAACCGCATCACGCGACGGAGCGCACGCGGCCGACACCCCACAACTCTCGAGCCAGACGAATTTGTCCTTTACGGGGAAAATTTCAGATCGTTTGTCGAATTCCATGGCGCGGATGCTAGCACGCCCTCCGCGAAGACGGAAAATGGAAACGCAGGCTTTACCCCGGAGACTCCGCGTTCTTGAAGCGCTTCTCCACGGCGCGGATGAGCAAGAGCCCGGGAATCGCGAGCGCCGTACAAAGCAGGAAAAAGTGGTGCCAGCCGAGCAGTTCGGCGAGCTTCCCGCCGGAGCTGCCGATAATCGTCCGCGGCACGCCGGTCAGGCTGCTGAGCAGCGCGAACTGGCTCACACTGAAGCGCCTGTCGCAGAGCGATCCGATGAACGAGAGGTAAGCCGCGGTGCCTAGACCGAAGTTCAAGTTCTCGAGTCCGACGATGACACCGAGTGCGGAGAGGTCCTGATTCCGTCCAGCCAGGAAGACCAGCGATAAAACGCTGAACGCCTGCAGGATGCCGAAGGCCATGAGCGAGCGGAACAGGCCGAGCTTCGCCATGAGCACCGCCCCGAGCACGCTTCCTCCGACCGCGCATGCAGTGCCGACAATCTTGACGACGAACGCGTATTGGCCGCGCGTGTACCCGAGATCGCGCACGATGTACGTGAGCTGCACCGACGAGGCCATCGCATCGCCAAGCTTGTAGAGGAGGATGAAAACGAGAAATAGGACCGCGCCGTCGCGCTGCATATAATTTCGGAACGGCTCGACGACGGCTTCCCGAAGAGACTTCGGGACATGTTCCGCCTGCGGCTCGGGCGCGAGCAGGGTGCCGAGGATGCCGATGCCGACAGAAGCTCCCAGCGCAATGTAAACCGCCTGCCACGACACGAACTCGGAGAGATAAATCGCTCCCGCGCCGCCGACGAGCATCCCGATGCGGTAACCGCCGACGAAAATCGACGTGCCGCTTCCCAGATCCTTGTCGCTCAGCATCTCGCGGCGGTGTCCGTCGAGCAGAATGTCCTGGCTCGCGCTGATGAACGCGACGAGCACGGCGCAGGCAACGAGCGGACCGACAGAGAGCACCGGATGGAAGAAACCCACCGACATCAGCGAAAGAGCGAGCAACGCTTGCACGAGCACCATCCAGCCGCGCCGCCGTCCGAGGAAGGGCGGCATATAGCGGTCGAAGAGCGACGCCCAAAGAAACTTGAACGAGTAAGGAAGGCCGATGAGCGAGTAAAGCCCGATGGTGGTGAGCTTCACATTCTCGACCGTCGCCCACGCCTTCAACGTCTCCCCGGTGGCGAGCAGCGGAAGCCCCGACGAGAATCCGAGCAGCAGCATGATGAGCATGCGGCGTGAGAAAAGGAGACGAACGGAGCTGCCCATCGCGAAAACCTTGGGAAAGCCGTCAGGCGGTAAATTTCGCCGAAGCGGGTTTACTGCTATAGTGGATCACGGCCGCGCCGGCCACCAGGATCGATCGTTCTCTCTCGCGGAGACTCTATGCAGAAACTCGTCCAAATCATCGCAGACTACGCACCCGGCGATCTCGCCTTCTCCGAGATGATGTCGGCGCTCACCCGCCATCTCCCCGAAGGCTACCATTGGCACTACACCTCGGTGGGCAGTTTCGACACCCTGGGCACAGGGTTCATCGTCGCGCAGCTCGGCCTTCAAGACGAACAGCGGCGGCCGAAGGACACGATCATCTACGCAAACTGCGCGCCGCGCCGCGACCTGGCGAACGCCCGGCAAGACAACGAGGGCGAGCGTTTTTCGTACGGCATTTTGAACAACGGCGTGCCCATCCTGGTCGTGAACGCGGGATATTCGCTGTCGTTCGTACGCGACGAGCTGAAGGAGCTCTGGACGGTAAAGGTCGATCGCGGCGGCTCTCAGTTCAGGTCGCGCGATAATTTCCCGCCGATTGTCGGCAAGGTCGCGCGCAGCGAGATCGACTTCAAAGGTGATGCCAACGATCCCGCGGGCATCCCGCCCCCGCCCGACGGCGTCATCGCGTACATCGACTCGTTCGGAAACTTGAAGACGACGTTCCGTCAGGGCCGGCCCGAGCTTTCGCGGCTGACCGCGGGGCAGAAGCTGCGCCTCACCATCGGCAGCATCACCCGCACCGCGATGGTTTCGGATGGAAGTTTCAACGTGCAGGAAGGCGAGATCGCTTTTGCTCCCGGTAGCAGCGGACACGGCAAGCGCTTCTGGGAGATTTTCAAGCGCGGCGGTTCGGCGTGGGGAGATTTCGGCAATCCGCCGGTGGGAAGCAAGATCGTGCTGGGGTCGTCGCTGGCGACGGCGTCGCGCTGACCGGTCATTCAATCGACTTCGCCCTCGCCAGCGCGGCGTCGATATTCGCGCAAATATTTCCGGAGCCGATTTTTTCCCAGAGTCCCATCTTTCGCATCGGCGCCTCGACTTCCGGTTGAACTCCGGTGAGCAATAGTAAGGTTCCGCCGCGGCGGCATCGCTCATGCAGCTCCCGGACGGCGTTGAGTCCCGAAGCGTCGATAACCGTCACTCGCCGCATTCGCAGTATAAACACCTTCGGAACGCGTTCGACGCTGTCTAGCGCGCGATGCAGACGATCGACGACTCCGAAAAAGAGCGGTCCGTTCATCTGGAAGGCCTCGATACCCGGAGGCAAGGTCCCCCGCTTCACATAATCCGGTTCGATTGGCCGTTCGGTTCCCGAATCGTCGGCAGTCAGTCTGCTCACCGCCTCGCTCGCCTCGCTCATTCGTTTCATGAACATGAGCGCGGCGAGCACGATGGGGAAAG